>Ga0247778_1000235_pt1 | contig 94603 bp, 92 predicted proteins | sample UWRJL049202B5_FD_179939 | JGI IMG/M metagenome (GOLD analysis project Ga0247778, IMG submission 179939) | Plant litter microbial communities from Arlington Agricultural Research Station in Wisconsin, United States - UWRJ-L049-202B-5 | ecosystem: Environmental > Terrestrial > Plant litter >... | reverse complement strand
GGTGATTGTGGCCGTGTCTCCAAGGGTCGCCAGACCAATCACCTGTTCGGCTTTCGCGGTATATTGCTATTTGTAGCTAAATACTGGTCAATGCTCATTAACATTTATTATGGCCTGTACGTAGTACAACAAAACGACGGGTAAGGTAACCGGAGGCACCACAAGCTGACAGACACCTATTCAGACAGCCAGTCCTTCCAAGCCCAGGATGAACCTTGTAGTCCAGAAAATCTCACGTCTAGGTCCGAGTCCAAACACATTCGGGGAGAAACCTTCAACCCACAGATCGCCAGCTCCCCTCCGCCAAGCCCCGTCACCAAATTCAGGCATGTTATGCACGCTACAGGGGATCTCTTCAGGGTTCACCTCCAGACCAAACAGGCCCGTTTCCCGATGGACCTATCACACCTTCTCGTGAAACGACGCAGTTACATTCGTCACGAAAACAACATCAGAGATGCTGTTCAGACCACAAGATTCCCCAAATAATCAGACCATCGCACTGAACCGACCGTCGGTGCGTAGAAAACTTTTGCTCAGACCCCAAAACCCTTCCCTTCTCAGAAGAATTTCTCGTATCTGCAGGAAACTTACTCGAAAGCCTACCCCTGCTACTTCACTAGACCGATCTCGACGGCTCGGGTAATAATTTCCCAAGGGAAGCTTTGAAGATCGCAGAAGCTTGACATTTTAGTCCATGACAAATTCGACAGACCAGAGCGGGAGGGACACTCAGCCTCCTTTTTTCCTAATTCCGAAACTATCAGACGCGAAAAAGTCCTGTGGCTTCCCAGACTGCCCGCTGAAATTAGTAAAAAAGTCAAGTTTGTGACTGACTGACTTTAGTTCATCAATCTGTTGTTGTGTTGACAAGGGACATCCTCGATCAGGTCGTATTTTTTTCACCAAAGAAAACGCCCAAGAAATTGGAATGTCACCTTCAGGGCAAGTGCCAACAACTTCTTACCCCTAAAGTACGGGTCAGAAATGGGGAAGAAAGCGAGGAAAGAGTCCCACCAGAAAGCTGAGCACTACCGGTAGTAACTGCTCATACTCAAGCAAGTGGAAACGATCTCGAGAATTCGCTCCTTCCTGGGATCATTTAGTTGAAACCTCTTGAACACCCCAAATCAAACAGATGACCATTTTTTTTCTGCATCCCGTAGCATAAGAATCCTTTAGAAAGCCTTCGCCTATCTCGAATCAATCTCTGTAGGTGAGAGGCGCGGTGGTATCGAAGAAGAAACGGACTACTGCAACACATCGATCCGGCTTACTTGAATCGAGTAAGTCGAGACGTAAACGAGGACTTCCGCATCCTAAAATCGAAAAGTTGAAATTCGAAGAAAATAGATCACGCATGAAATGAGGGGGGGAACAGGAAGCTGACTGCAGCTCGTGATTTTTAGAAGCAGCTCAAGTTCAAGTCGGCCTCATGTGCTGGAATGACTTCCAACTTCCACGACCTCGCCTAGAACAATGGTGCAAAGTCGGGATGTCATTGAAAGTATGAAGCTTGGAAGTGCCTCATAGAAATGAGATTATCTCTGTTGCTTTGGAGAAAATGATCCTCGGACATGACACATTTACTTGCCTTCTTCGTCACCTCTCACCTCATATCAACTTCCATTCCCCACGTCCTTCACTTCAAAATCAACTTGCCCCGTCCATGAAGCAATTGGATAGCCACAGACTGTGACACCGGGGAATTCAAAATATATAAGCCTCGAATTCGTGATCGGGAGTCAACTTCGCGCCATATATTAGCGAGAGTAAGAATGTAACACAAAATAGACTGCCATCCCCATTCCATAATCGCGCTGCATGTGCAATGATACATGACTGGTGAATTCACCCAGATTTTGCTAGATAGAATATTCCAAGACCTGCTTCGCGCCTCAGACAATTGAAAGTTTATTCTGCCGCGACCTCGCTTCCAAATTGGAAAGCCTCACTGTGTCGGGTCTTAGGATCTATCTCTGCGACAAGAATAAAGGGCAAGAACAATCTAGATAGCTATAGTTATTGGGATCTGGCCCAGCTAAAAGTAACAAACATCTCCTCACTGAAATAAATGCTCTTGCTTTTCTTACCGCTGTCAAATATCCGCGGCTCCACGCACAACTTAGCAACCAAAGATTTCGATTTCTCAGTCTCCTAAAATAATTAAACTCAATGAGGATCTAAGAACTCTCTGGCGTTGGGCAATCCCGCGTCCTCCTCATCTACCAAAAGGTCCATCACAGGCTCCTAGGATATGTCAACAACATTTCGGGCTCTCTCGATGGGGGTATCGTTTCTAGCAGAGCGGTTTATCGACGAGAAGAGAGGCAAGCCGACCAAGAATCCTGAACTTGACCAGCCTCCAAGGAACAACGAATGAAGGAGTGAGAAGTGCAACTAGGCAAGAGGTAGAGGCAAGTGCTAGAATATCTGAGATACCCTTGGCGGAAAGAGGACGGAAAAGAGGGGCGAGGGCAGCGGATCTGAGGATAGATTGCATCTAGAAAGTTTTATGAGTGTCAGATCGTATGAGATTTTTTAGGATAGAATATTACGGAAAGAGGGGATGGGATAGCCAATCGGAGAATGAATGTGGGATGCTACAAGGTACTGGTAAGAGAAAGTACTAAATCATGATAGATACAAAGGAGAGAAGAACAGGAAAGGATAGCGTCTCCAAGACAGAAGTGCGACTAAGCAATGAGCGGAGAAAGCACCAGATCAATTGAAACATTCACAGAAGCATGGCAAAGTGTTTGTGACTGTCTCGATTTCTCATTTCTAGGTAAGGACCCTAGTAAAGCCATGAACGCCGTTACTAATTACATATACGCAGAAGCAACCCAATTTTCTTTTGACCAAAATTAAGCCTTGTTGCGAAGGTGCGGAGGGACGAATTTGCCAGCTGCTCCACTGGGCTTCAGACTATCACCAGACGGAGCAGGGGCTGGAGCAGGAGAATCATCGCGTTCCTCGCCTCTTCCAGATCTACCACGAGCCATTGGAGGGGCCCGGGATGATGGAGCGGGCTCACCACCACCAACGGTCTTGGCAGCTTCTCTCTCACGCCATGATGGCTTGCTTCCGGCAAGAGCGAGACGGGGCGGGCCTCTCTCTGCAGGACGATCGTTGGAATCCGTCCGCTCCATTGGAGCAGCGCGAGGTGCTGGGGAGGCTCGGGCGGCTGGGGACTCAGTGCGAGCGGCAGCAGGTACCTCCTTACCCTCAGCACGCATTCGCTCCTTCTCTCTCCATCCCAACTTCGCGCCAGCAAGAGGCAGAGGAGGACGGACGGCACCAGATCCTGAGCCAGACTCTCCACGATCCAGTGGAACACCACGAGAAGGTCCAGCAGTCTTTGCCTCGGCTCTGCGTTGAGCAGCTTCAGCAGCTCTGCGTTCTTGTAGCTCCGCAATAGCCAATGCCTCTTGTCTCTCCTTCTCTCGAATTGCCTTGAGCTCCGCAAACTCTTTTCTCTTCTGCTCCTCCTTAATAGCCTTCTCCTCTGCCTCTCTGGCAGCACGCTCTTCCTCTTCCCTCAATATTCTCTCCTGTTCCTCGCGCTCACGCTTCTCACGAATCTTGCGTTCCTTGTATTCCTTTCTCCGGAGTGCCATCTGCCTGTCCAATTCCTTCTGGGCATCACGGTGGCGCTTCTCAAACTCACCCTTTCTTTGCTGCTCGACTGTCTCGCGGAAAGTCTCATAGAAGGGTACCAACTTGCCCAATCTGTGCTTGAGTGCGACATTGTGGGCGTGCTTGGCCTTGGCCTCCTCCAATGTTTGGGCTTTCGATTTCTCGTAGGCAGCCAAATCAAGCTCACGCTGAGCAGCATAATCTGCTGGCAACTTCTTCGCCTCTTCAACTTTATACGCACGCTCAAGATGATCAAGACGCTTTCCGGCGATCCTGTTCTTCTCATTGATATCGTTCTTCTCACGCTCCAGCTGAGCAAGCTTCATAGCACGGATCTGATTGCTGTCCATCTCCTTTAATTGCTCATCGGTGAGGTCGAGGACCTTGGGGCCGATTTTCAGATCCGCAATCTGCTTCTTAAGCTCATCCGCACGAACACGGTCTAGTTCAGCCTTCATGCGCTTCTCCTCGCGTTCTTTTTGCTCTTGGGCAAGTCGCTTGTCTTCAGCCTCCTGGATCTGCGCAGCTCGAATGCGCTTTCGGGTGGCGTCCTCTTTCTCTTTACGAGCTTGAATTTCGGATGCCTCCTCCTTTCGCTTGGCGATGATCTCTTTGCGTGCCAGGGTATCAAGATGTTCTTGCTCAGCACCAGCTCTAGCTCTTGCATATGCTGCGTCCCTGGATTTGATTCGTGCCTCATTGTAAGATGGATCAATATATTGGCAGGTAACGAAGAGAGATTTGGCCAAGCGGGTCAATTGTGTACGAACAATTTCCGATGGAGTGTTTTGAAGTCTTTGCACGGAAGAAGTCTCACTCTCAGCCGAGCCAGCACTGGAACCAGCATTGACGGCCTTAGTTGACGAGAAGACGTCGGTATCGAAGCTAAGAACGCCTGTAGCATGATCCATGCGGATAGCGAGATCACCCTTCTTGTTACCGTTCATGATAAACTTCTCAATAGTGTCCCTGGTGACTTGGAATGGCTCAGGGAACTTAGCGAGGTTCTCAACGAACGTCAAGTCGACGGTCTCATAGACTTGAGATAACTGTTGGAAGAGTCTTGTGAGAATAACTTGTTGGAGAGGAAGAACATATTTCTCCATCTCAGCATCAGCGCCAATCTTGACCAAAATGGGGGAGATTTTCTTGCAAATTGACAGTGGGTGGAAGTCGACTTCGAGGATATTGTAAAGTTCACGGATCTCAGGACGTGCACGCTTCAGTAGGCCCTTGCTCATGGCATCACGGAAGAGTACAGCACGAGTGGGTGCCTGGGCCATGCCAAGGAGGTGGGTGAGACGCGAGTTCTTGTTCTTCTTGGCTTCGTCAATGTCGACTAAGGCACCTCGGGATCTGGAGGTACTGATGACTGGGATAGCAAGAGCTGACAGAAGGACGAAGGAGGCGGCTTTTGACAGGTCTGCTTCCGAAGTAGCTGGGTTGTCCGATTTCTTGCTCTGGCCAGATGCAACCATAGAAGCAGATTGGCGGAGAAGATTGTAGTACCTAGACCACGCAGCGGCGTGGAATAGATAGTTCTCACCAACCAAAAAGATCCGAGTCAACTTTTCATAGTAATTGGCCATCATAATGTTCTTTGGCGGGCGCTTGCTGAGGTTGAGCAAAGTATGGATATCCTCAACGCTTCTGAAAGCCTCTTGCCACAGTTCAAGCTCAACTGCAACGTTCAGTTGCTGGAAACGAGTCTCGAGATGGCGCTGAAGGGTATCGGGGTCGTTGAGGTTGATTGCGTGCATCTGAGCAGAGTATTTGGCCGCCGTCTGTACATGGTTTCGCAGAAGCTCGCAGAGTCTACGGAACTCAGTCTTTCGGGTATATTTGAGGCAGAACTCGAATGCCTGCATAGCAGTGCTCTGGTACATGATCTCCAATCTGGCATTGTTTCTAAGGATATCGAGGACAGTCCTGTAGGTCTCCCACAAGAATTTGAGCCATGGGGTTACAATAGCACGATCTGTACGGTCTCGGGATTGTTCGCCGGACACGGTGGAGAGAAGGATGGATTCTGGGGTTTCGCTGGCTTCGAGATCATCCACACTTGCAGTTGCGGCTGTCGTCTCGAGCGTGGACTGGACTTCATCGGCCTTCGCTTGGGCGGTCTCAACCTTCTGTTCAGCGAGCTCGATGAATTTCTTCAGAACCAACTGTAAAATCAGGTTAGCAAAAGGCTGATGAATTATAGGACCTGCAAGAGAGGATTTACCTCGATGGTGCCAACATTGGTGTTCTGGCTGATATTCTTGTATTGATAGAGCGCGTCCTTTGCGAGCTTGCCTTTCTTTTGCTCAACGGATTGCTCCACCAGCAGAACCATGACGGGTTCCAGAGATGTGATGGGAACATTGCGGCTCCTCTTAGACGTGATGTGCTCGTGAAGGAGAACAAGGGCCGCTGGGGACTGTCCGACGCCCATAAGCTCGTGCGCCCGCTTGAGGACATTTTCGGGTTTGGCATGCGGCGGCGGAGGCATGGTGGCGGGGTTGCGCGGGGCGCGGTTGAATATGTTGTGTTGTGATGATCGAGATGTAAGATGATGAGGTTGAGGCTTCCTTATGAATTTTGACCTTGTGTGTGGAAGTCGCAAAAGATGTTTTTGGAGTGGGGCTGTACGGTGGTCAACGTCGCTTAAAGATTTGTGCTGGTAAAGCAAGAAGTGCAATCAATCCACGAGCGAGACCTCATAACATCTCAAGGGTACAGTATTATTCCGGATTCGATTTTGGCATAAGCTAGCCAAGAGCAGTCCAGATATGACTCAGATATGGAGCGTTACAACAGTCTTACACGCGAAAGGGGGGGTTTTCTCAAAAGAAGTTCAAGCTAACAAAAGGGTAGAGAATGAACAGTCGAATACGCCTAGTCTTGACCCATGAAACAATCATAACGACGTCTATTTGCAATCTAGGGCTTTTAAGATACGGTCTTTCTGTAAGCGTAGTTGAAACATACAATGATATCAGAACCTTGAAGCTTTAATAAGATACAATCTGCTGGGGTGCTATCGCAGGTCACGTGGGGGCAAAGGGGGGATTTTCCTCTCAGAATGACTTATATCTCCACCGACTTTGACTCATTCCAAAGAGCAAAAGATTTATTGAATCTTTGTGCAACTTTGGTCCGCTTACATTTCGAAATTTCATGAAAGATTGAAGGGCGATGGCAGTATACTTGAAGCAGCCCGATCGAAAATCGCATCTTGACTCACTTATCTTGACCGTGCTCTCCGTAATTTGTCCATATGTATAAGAGACAAATGTTTCTTGTTTGCCCAATTATTATCCGATATATCCAAGGCTCACATTTCAATATTGGAGCGGAGGACAGTACCGCGTAGTAGCAGCAAGAACAAGTTACAGCTGCAACATGCAGCCACGCCAACAGTTGCTGAGATGGATATCTCCATTTGCTAGGGCTAGATGGGGTTTCTGAGTGTCCAGATATCGCTATAATAGTATTCAACGAAAGACTTCTCTCAGGACACTTCTGTGGAACAAGCTTTTTTGGTCTGGTGGCATATAGTATGCGCCAGCCAGAAACAGGGGAGGACGAACAGCACAGGGTTCTGATAAAGAAATTTGGGCTTCTCATAGGAGTGAACTCTTGGAGGGGGGTTCGCAGTGATTTTTTTATTTACATATTTCCAATTTTGGAGGCGGTCGAATTAGAACCACAGTCAGACTGCGTAGAACTACGCGGCTTGGGTACTTACTTCATTAGCAACATGAAAATCATCTACCGTCCTTGAAAGGGAAAGTTCTCAAATAAATGGGAAACATCAGCAGGTTCAGGTTCATAGAGTGACAAATCCAAGAAATCTATTTCCACTTCTAGAACTCTAGAACTGTTGCTCTGATTCCATTTCCATTTAATGAGGAATTAGCACACGCCGTCTATTCCTGCCCGCCGTACAATGGAATGGGTCCCACCGCAGATTCAATCGTCGCTGGCGTTCTCGCTCTCCTCGCAAATTAGCGAGCACAGAACGAACAGCCGCCTTACCGCATCTGCCAGATTTGTGGGGGCGTAAGGTTCACCAGGTCGCAACTTCCAATTGCTGCGCTGCTGCTGCTGACTACCGTTTCCCACCGCTGGCGATTGCTCTGCTACTGCTACCCAACCCTATCTCGACTTCCATCCCCGACCGAGCCAACTCCCTCAATCACCTCAGAAAGTCTCTCCAGACTTCAGTCGCGGGGTTCTGATCTCCCAATTACCTGCCTCAAGGCACCTCTGGTACGGCCCCCTTCTTCTCGCGCGTGCGGCGTGGTAGCTGATGTGAAATTGCCTCGCAGCACTGATTAGGAGTCGTGACCGCAACTCTCGACCAACATGCCTTCCGGATACTCCTCGCGCGACGTCGGCGATCCATCGCAGATCAAGAAGAACAAGCAGTCGATGGCCGACCTCAAGCTGCGCCGTCTCACCGAATTGAACAACCGTCTGAGGGAGGATTTGGAACGCGAAAGAATCCCCGTCTCGCAAGCCGCAAAGAGGTATTTGCAGCCGAGCCTCAGCATCACGATTCACCTCAGCACTTTTGGCTAACTGGCCTTCTAGCATCATCTCATACACGAATAGCACGAAAGATTTCATGGTTCCATCAGTCTGGGGCCCGGTCGATAAGAAGGACGACCCGTATGCTCCGCAACAGAGCGGGGGCTGTTGTGTCGTGATGTAGAGGGAAAGAGGACATCAAAAACCACGATGGGCGTTAATAGGCGTTACGGGACACTCTGCGAATAATACCTTTCACAGCGTAGCATATTCAGCGGGCGGCGGACACTTTTCATGGCTGCTAGGGATAGCATGTAATATTCCTGTTTGCAGTAGTTACTTTCACTTCGATGTGTATAGGGTTACGATTGGTATCACGAGGCCGCTTTCCAGACAAATGATGAAGACGCTTACCAGAGTTTTGACTTCCTCAAGTTCTCCTTAATTGTGACCGAGCTTGCTGTAATGCGCTGCGAGACATCCTTCGCGCAATTCGATAGTGCCCTTTTGAAATTGGCTTCCCAAGGTCCAGCCAGCCGAGCGGGGATCAACCACAGCCGGTGACAAATCCACAAGACCCGAGCTATTGACGTATCAAGACTTTGAGCCTCTCCTTTCCACAATAAACCCAAACCTTTCAACGAACAATATTTTCTTAAGTCGAGAGCTACCCTGCCACATCAGCCCTAATAACAGCCACCAGCAGACAACCCGGCATCCAAAACAAAGTACCCGCAAGCCGCAGAACATGGAGCAACCGCCACTTCCACGAGTCACCATCCAGTTTTGTACGCAGTGCAAATGGATGCTGAGAGCGGCATACGTGAGCTCTTCGTTCCCATCTCATCTGTCATCGTCATCAATATGCCGCCATCTATGTTTCAGTCTGCGCAAGCATCCGCATTCCTTTCCCCGCAAGTCTCAGTCTCAAGTTTGCAGCACGTGATATGTTTCCACTTCATGCTGCCCTTGTGCTTTCGTATTTGCTATATTATCTGGCTTTCACTGTTATTTTGTTATGGGGGAAAGCAGGGTGCTGAGTGGTGATATAGTTTGCACAAGAACTCCTCTCTACGTTCTCAACCTCTCTAGGTGAAGTGGCGCTTCAACCTTCGACTGGAGGCACGTTTTTGGTTCATCTATATCATACATATCCTACTGGCATAGAGGATGAGCCTGCTACGATGCAGAAGCATTTGCTGTGGGATAGGAAGGTAGAGGGTGGATTTCCTGGTATGCTTCTAAATTTTTAGTTGTCCTCAATCACAGCTTCTTACCTGGAGACCCCCTTTTTTGGCCAAATTGCTTGACTTTGAAGGACGATATAAGTTGCAAATAGGCAGAGCTAAAAGGACTTCTGTCACTGTCTAAGCCGAACCGCCCCTCACATTCTAGGCTCAGTTCTATCTCTTGTTCTCCCCCAATTTCACGCCTTGACTGACACTTCACTCCTTAGAAACAAAAGAATTGAAACGCCGAGTAAGAGACATCATCGACCCCTCCCGAAATCTCGGGCATGTAGACGGTCACAAAAGTCAGTCTTCTCCTCTCTAGTGTATCTTCTCATCCCTCCCTATCATCTGCGTCCTTTACACTAGCCTTAAACTCTGTGTCCATTCAACGTCATATATCCTTTTCAAAGTCCTTAATCACCAATTATATCATTGCAACTACGATCTTTCCTTCACACAAACCATTTCCCTTGTCCTATCACTGACACACAACACCCAATCCCAGAATCACAAGCTGAACCCTCCGAACCCCCGACTTCAGAACTTCCCTCCCAGCCCATTCCACCTGCAATCAACAGGCTCCAAGCAGAAACCCTAGGAGAGCGCAAATTCACACCCATGGATGTAGATGTGGCATCACGCAGGGCTTCAGAGGTAGGTGGGAATGGGAAGATCAAGATTGGGGCCGACGGGGAGGGGTTTTGTAGGCCTGGGGATGAGGATTGTGGTTGAAGTTTGGATAATAGGGAGTATAGTCAGGTGTTGGGAGAGAAGAATGCGTGCTATGATGAGAGACGCAAATCCCAGTTAAGTGGCGAGAGCTAGGGCAGGACGAAGACAAGATATCACTAGCCGGCGATGGAGGGGTTGGTTTGGAAAGGCATAAGTGACGACAACGAGAACGACACTACGCAGCAAGGGATTATCCAATTTATGGAAAGACGTAAGATGACGTGTAGGAAATTAATTTCATTCGCCCCGCAACAGATTCAGATGTCAGCGATTTGTGGCAGAAGAACGGCTACGGAAAAAAAAGGGGCGCAACCACCCAACCAACCCAACGCACGCAGTACGCATATTTCGCCGCCAAAGTTCTTCCGCGACATCCACATCCGGGAAAGCCATGCAGTCAAGAGTCAAGCCAGTCGAGGAGAACTACACAGACAAAAGTAACATTTCGTTCCGTTCCGCCAGAGAGCGGCTCGTCTCGCAAACAATCGTAATCTCAATATACACACAAAAAATGCCCACCCCTTTATAAGCCCAAACCAAATCGAGAGGCCGCTATCATGATCCACTACCCCGTTATTTTCTGCCTTGTGGTATTCGTTCGTAGCCATTCCAAGTGAAAAGTTGTGTGTTGTTTTCATAGTCTCGCAATTATGGTCGTTGCTCGTGGAGGTGAAAAAGAAAGGTTGTGTACAGTCGGTAAAGTCGTTGAGAGAGGCGTCCTCGCGCAAACGCACACGCGCGGATAGGTATGTTTTCATGCGGGGAGATGTGATCGAGATCGGGATCGAGTTCGGCGGTTCGTAAAGGGAGGCTTGTGTCGTAACAAGTGAAGCGCTTGGGCGAGACTTTGGCGTAGCACTCGGGTGGAAATCGCGAAGTTATGCTTATCTGCGTCCGAACCTGCTATACACAAGGAAGTTCGTAATTGTTCATATACTACTTTTTCTGCTTCCTCGGAGGAGTGACGGGCCTGCTGGCACCTAGGCCACCGTAAACGTACTTTTGTTTCTTCTCCGCTGGTTTCAGGATCTGCGAATTCAGGGTCAATGGGTGTTATGTACACTGATTTGCGGGGAAACTGACCTGGAACGAACATAACAGGCTCTCATCCACGCTCATCATTGCTCCTGCGTTGTCAAACTCTCCACAATAATTGGGTGCGCTGAAGAGGGTAACCAATTGTCTCTTGGAAAAGAACTCATACCCATCTTCGACGACCTGGTGAGCTCGGCATATCAAGTCCATGTCATGCTTTTGTAAGAAACGGGAGACGACATCGGGTCCGAAAGTGAAGGAAACACCTCGATCGTTTTCGCTCCAGCCGGTGATGTCTTTATCCGGGTCGGACCACAGAAGATCGCACAACAGACCGCAGTCAGGAATCTATGTATATCAGCAAGAGCTCAAGCCAGCTCTCAGCAAACTGAGAGATGGCAAGCAAAGGAAATCTCGAAACTTACGTCAGTTGGTCGCATGACACGTCGAATTTGCTCCATAGAGTTCAGATCTGGGCTAAGACCTCCGTGCATGGTGAAGATCTTCTCGTCGATGATTGCTGCAATGGGCAGGCAGTTGAAACAGTCCGTGAAAGTTTTCCAAAGCTTGATGTTGTACCGCCTCTTGCACTCATCGTAGAAACCGTAGATGCGGTTGATAGAAGCGCATTCGTGGTTGCCGCGCAAGATGAAGAAGTTTTCGGGGTATTTAATCTTGTAGGCAAGGAGTAGGCAGATAGTTTCAAGAGATTGTTTTCCTCTATCCACATAGTCTCCCAGAAAGAGGTAATTCGCCTCTGGAGGGAAGCCTCCATATTCGAACAGGCGGAGGAGATCGTAATATTGACCATGGATATCACCGCAGATCTGAGGGCACGCGACAGTCAGCGATCCGTTCAAGAGCGCATTCATCAAGAGCCATAAGGGGGCAGTTACATACCTTGATTGGTGCCTCAAGCTCCAGCAGAATTGGTTGAGAGATGAAGATTTCACGCGCCTTGGTGCAGAGATAACGGATTTCTGCTTCCAAGAGCTGCACTTGTTTGCCTGGTCGGCTACCTCGAACTTCCAACAGTCTGTCGATGATGGAATCGAGGTCTACATCGTTCTGGTCCGCCATGGCTTCTATCCTCTGGGGGGAGAGGGGTGACGGGGGCGAGGTTGTGTTTTGCGCAGTGAGGGGTTGATCGATGTTCTTTAGCTTCCTAGGTCGGGTTCGCTGTTAGGAGGGCTGTGATTCACTCCTTGATCTAGAGACGCGTGCCAAGTTAGCAAAAGGCTGGCAACTTCGGAAGCAGATTTGCAGCGCGCGGGACCCACGCCGGCCGCCGTTTGCAGAGAATGGAACGCATACAATGAAGTGAAATCGGCCTCAGTGAGCTTTCTGCAGAAAGCCGCGTCGCAGCGAAGTTTGCAGGATTGTGCTGCCTTCGTTCAGGAGCTGCGAGGAAAACGTTGGGAGAAGGCTCAGTGGGCACCTCTGCTATCGGCAAGGAGTCTCCGCGTTTTGTATCGGCCGGTTAGTATTTACAGCTTTATGCCGCTTTCGCCGTTCCACGCAGTACGTGCAGAGGTCGGACTGTGGAGGTGACGCTCTTTGGAGTTGTGCTTTATCGATTTGTGGTCAAACTTCAAATCGACGCTATGTCAACAAGTTAAGCGGGATCTCGAGAATTCGGCAAGGAACTTTTTCTGCCGGAACACAGTGTCCTGGATCAGTTGCGAATAGGCAGATGCAGAGCGGGATTCTGCTCTGGGCTTCGGTTTAGATGTCGCGCGGTTGGTGTTGTGAAAACTTAAAGGGGTCGCAGCGTTTTAGATTTCTTGGGGGCAGACGGAGAATGCAGGCTCGAAGGAACAAGAATGTGCCGGAGCAGCTGGTCAAAAGGTGCACAGCAAGAAGTATCGTAGGAGAACGAAGTCACAGGCCGTTCCTACTATCGTCGTCGTCGTCGTCGTCGTCGTCGTAGTGGTCTTCGTGATTGGAAAATTGGCGAAGAGAGGTGGTGAATGTTGTAGGAAGAGCTTTGCCTCAAGTCGAGTCGACCTCCTTGCCTACTCGCCCAGGCCCAACCCAGCGGCTTCGCACGCTCCCACAGGAGCACCAGCACCAGCCAGCTTACCTAGACACTCTTGCAGCAGCACTGCTTCCAGGCGCTTATTTGGCGGCCAGGGGGTTCTTTTCCCTCGCCGCCTCAACAGCTTCGCCTCTACTCAGCTAATTGGCTCAGCCTCACGACAATCCAAAGAAACTTTCTCTCGTGGGGGCCCTTGCCCTTCGATCACGTACGAGTGACAATTGTTGATCGCCAGAACCCCGCAAAAATACGAAACTCCGCTCATGCACTCCCACTCCGTACGTAGCATCTACGGGAACTTACTGTTACTCTCTGTTCAGACTTTAGAGCAGCGAATTGATCGGTAACAAAGTTCTGCGCAGCTGCGAGTTCTGTGCGTTTTGCGGGGCATCAGGATCAGGTCAGGAAAGCTCTAAAGCTTACGGGATTGTCGGGACTTTTCAAAGCGGACCACTCAAACGCAGCATAATTGTGGTATCGAGTGACACTGGTAGCTGGATTGAAGCCCAGAAAGTTCTGTCCTAATCAGATGTTGTCCACCACTTGCTTGTTTGGTTCCCCCCTATTCACTCTAACTTCAAAGCTGCGAGATGATTTATTATACCTGCCTTCACCCCATATCATCCTTGTTTCCATGTTTACACTTCAGGCAAAAGCTGTGAAAGCGAATTTCACTTTTCAGTCAGCGTTTTGAGCCTTCTTGCTTCGAAAGGATTCTGTGAAGCAGCATCTTTCCATGAACATTTGCTTCAAAGTAAGATTATTGATGTTTAACTGTATCATTTCTTGTGGCATGAATCGTTACTCAAGTTTCTAGCAGGCAAAGAAAAGAATAAGTCGGCAGTGCTGCGAGTTTGTCGATGCTCTCCATGACACTGGGCAATCGGTCCTCTCCTTACACAACCCAAAAGTCGGAAATATCTCTCCTTTACTCGTATTGATACATCAATACACCCGGCCTCGCTACCCATTTCCACCATGCCTCCTTCTCAAACAGCTGAATTGCATCAGCGTCTCCGTCCATGGCAACCAGAAGATGAAAGATCCAAAAAGACTGGGGCTTAGATAGACAAATTCATGCATACCTTCGTAGTAGAATTAGGGGGATCTGGACCAGATGACTACCAGGGAGAAAGAATGTTGTGACGATGGCGCGTTCTGCAGCTTAGAGTCTGCACAGATTGAAACTCTCAGCGTAGTAAGCTCGCAAAGAGTCTGTCTCTTAAGTTCGACGATGTAAAATGGAGGATAGCCGGACTAAATTTTCGGAAAACCGAAGTGAGAGTGCCTTTCTTCCATGTACCCACGGCAGAAAGCATGAGAGCTCTGGGCTGAGTAGCCCAAATCTTCGATTTTTGGAAGGGATGTGGGAAGGGGTTTATGTGCAAGGCTGAGATGTACTTTTTGAGCTCTGGTAGCGTGTCATTATGGGTATGTGATAGATGGGATGTGTGTGATTCAAGCAAGGGGACGGAGAAGGACGACTTGGAAAGATGGTGGTCTAATGCTAGAAACTATGGACTAGCTAGTGGAGCTGTCATGAGGGCGAGAAAACCCTCAAAAGCACGAAAGATGTCCGCTAAGAGAGAATAACTCACACTGTACAGGATTGGGTCTGAAGACCACGAGCGAGTTTTTTTTATCTGTCTTGGTTACTTCTTGTTTGATCTGAATGGTCCAATATTCACCTCCACCGGCGAAGAGGGGATAGCTCTATTGGCTCGAAGTAGCAACAGCACCTCACATGGCAAGCGACAAATCATAGAGTCATTTTATGAAGAGACGGCTCGGAATTTTTTTGCATTATGCCTCCCATGAATCATGTCATCACCATCGCTCAATCATGCAGTACAAATGCTCATCGTCGGGAACGCCGGCCTAACCAACCCTTTGAGACCCCTATTTTACAAATAAACAATCCACCTCAGCTCGCTGCGCTTCAGATCTACCTTGGCATATGATGCTAAAAAGAAACAAGAGAATCCATCTACACACAAGCATGTCTAGCATGCCCTCAGCTGCCGCCACAAGAATGTAAGTTTGTAAATCAAGAAGCAGAGAAAATCCCCGGATGATGAACCTCCCACCCACACGCTATGCTGATGCAGAAACAAGAAATGGAAAATGAGTAATTGAAAGATGCCACAAATGCAAAGTCTCGAACGAAGGAGTCCAAGAAACAAGGGTATCAAGAACAGCCTCCCTACACGACGACCAACGCTGCTCGTCACTGAGAACATTTCCGAAGCAGAGATGTCTCTTTCGAAGATAAATATGAGGGCTGATAGAATCGGATCACCCGAGGGTTCGACCGCTATGTATAGTTTGTTGGCTGTTGGCTCGAGCCGCGGTGGGACTCGGCCTCATTGTGCTTACGGGGCTGAAGTCCGCGGATGTAAAACCTTGTGCTTGAGCGATTTTTTGAGCTTCCCACCCTTCTTCGCTCAGAACACTGAGCCACCCATTGCCCACCTCGTTACGCAAGGCCTCTAATTTTTTCCTGTACAACTCGCCACTGACTTTCCAGTCTTGAGGGTCCTGTTTGGATTGGGTCTTTACAAGTGGTGATTCGTAGGAGGCGGTCTGGATAGGAGGCAACCGGGGAACGGTAGCGGCGTCAATCCGTGGAACTTCAGTCTGGCTTTGAGTTTGTTGAGGCTCAGGTGCTACATAGGAAGATAATGTCCGCGGAGAAGGCTCGGGACTCATGTTGAACCCAGCGCCGGATTCTGGTGCAGTGGTAGCTACATCTGAAAACCGTACGGCAGGAGGTTGCTTGGATGGGGATGTCTCGGATGTTGAAAGATCAACTATCCTTCGCTTTGGCGTTCTCTTCCGCCGACCAGAAGAGCTGGAGTGAATTTCACTTGTAGTGGCAGCTGGCTGTGGTCGCTCTTTGCGAAGTACCGTAGGTTCATGGACAGGTGGATAGTCGATGATAGGTTTATTCACCTCGACGGATGTCACACCATAATCTGGAGCCGACTTAACAACCGGAACATTCGGCTTCTCAGCGACTCGGTCCACCAATTGCCGTTTCTCACTATACCCAGGTCCAGATGTATCGATGAGAATATCTTCGGTATATCCGGGTGTCTTCCTGAAGAGGTTGAATATTGTAACTCTGTATGCTGAGTGAGTCTTGGCGAATGGGTTACCCAAGACCCAGATTTCCCGAAGATCGGGTATACCAGTCAATCTTGCAAGCTCTGTAGGATCCGTCATTCTATTGTCCCGCAAGTCTAGTCTCTCGAGAGGATATAGCCTTTCGACACCGGCAATAGATATAAGTCGGTTGGACCTTAAGTTTAACGCGGTAATAGCGGGGAGAGGATTTCGTGTCAGGGAGTGCAATGAGTTAATCATACAATTTGAGAGATTCAAAGCCCTTAGTGCCGTCAAGGAAGCAAGACAGTCGGGTATCTGCTGGAAAAGGTTCGAAGACAAATCCAGGGAATGGAGAGTGTTGGCTAGTGGTGCTAAACTTGCCTCTGATATAGATGTAAGACCATTGTCGGCAAGACTGAGATATCTGAGGAACCTCCACTTCGACGATGGCATGATACCCATCGAAAGCAGATTCGAGGAGCTGCCCCTTGAGTTATGCCAGCTGTCGGACGCACTTGAGTGCGAACTTCCCGACCCCGACCTTTTGACTTTATATGACCCTCTCAAATGACCATGTGCAGAGCCAGTCCGCGAACTCGTCGGCCGAACTGGAGAATTGCTTCTTGGCCTCCCCTTGGTTGGGGATTTTGCGCCATCCGAGCCTGATCGCATTAATGAGGCTGTTCGAGGATCGCCATCCTCGTCGATATGGTTATGCTGATCTGGAGAGCCAGGAGCAGAGTTGGACTTCACCAGTTCTGCGTGTGGAATCGTTGGACTTCTCTTAGGGCTCGAGGATGTAGCCCAGGTGGTGGTTGGTGACATCTGGGCTTTCGAGGAGCGGCGTCTTCGCTTGTCGGTGTCATCCAGTACTATGTTGATGAGGATGTCCGCTGGATCGTCAATCCCTGCGCGCTTCACTGTCAAAGATCTCAATTGCTCAGCGAGTTTGTCCCAACCAAAGAATTGCCGAAAGTCAATATCACTGATTTCCAGAGCACTTATATTCTTGAAGGCGTAGAGAGGAACCGCGGAGTCGAAAGGGAATTCTTCATAGCCCTCTATAAGTCTAGCCCGTCGATCTGGTGCAAGTCTAAGGCATGGGATTTTGGTGAAGGCTGAATACAGATATTTCAAGTCGGCTTCAATGGCTGCTTTCTGCTTCTCGGTTTTTGCGGCAGACGCTCCCGAGCCAAGGCCAAAGTTGGACCAAAGACTGGACATGCCAGACATCACACTTCTCACACTAGATACAGAGTGTATAGATCCACTATCCGATCCGCGACCTTTAGGCCGCTGGGATTGGCCCAAGAAGGAGACATAGTTCGCTGCCGTGGTATCCGCATGGAGATTCTCTAGACGAACATTCATTGGCCCAACAGCTATACCAAGATCTTCGAATCGGGAGAGAAGGTAGAAGAGGTGGTGGGGTGTGAGAGCAAGTTTCGCCGGCTTGATATTATGGGACGCGAAAGTTAGGTATGGCAGGGACAGCGCGGCTGCAAGTGTGCTCGACGTCGAAGAAGAGGGCGTAGAGGGCGGGTGTGAACCGGTGGGTGACGTTGGCGTGCCAGTGCTTCCCACTGCTCCCGGCCCATTGAGGGAAGAACCATTTTTTGGCGTCTGTTGTCGACGTAATTGAAGGGCATTTGCCAGCGCCTTCTCATGTGTACGCACAAAATTCGCGAGGTTCTAAAATCACACCATCAGTATAGTTAGAGGAAGATCGATCATACTCGCGTACCTTTATAAAGAACTGCCCATCCTCAGTGTCCATCATTGAGGATACATGTGGTCAACGTGGATAGAAACTAAGTCTATAGCCTTTCTGCGGTACGAATATCCTCAACAGGTGGCTGAACCGTTGCCTTGTATTTCGAATGAGGAGATCGCCGTATGGAATTCGTACGACTCTGCGGGTGGGGAGGGCGGTCTGCTAGTAACACAACATTGTTAGAGATTGGGGGTTTAAATGAGTTGACAAGAAGGGACTCAATCGCGGCATATCAGTGATTCAGGAGTTTGAATCCGACTCGAGTCCCGGACGTTCCTTTGCGTGACCTGCGCCCCTCGAAGCTACCATATGAAGGCAACGGCCTCCTGTCTTCCACGACGGCTGCATGCATATGATATCGCAAACTTCTTCCCGTGCAGGTGAGGGGTTGTGCAAAGGAGAGCAAATGCAGAGCGTACGTACCTTCTGCTCAACACTTCTTATCGTGGTGGTGCTGGGCACCGAGAGCAACACAGCTCCAAGCACTCGACACTGAAGCAAGCAAGAACCAAACTCTGTGCGAGCGACGGGCAAGGCAGTTTAAGGCGCCGACGACGTCTGCGATGAGAATTCTGCCGCTGCCCCTCAAAAAGCAGAGGGTCTCAGAGGAGCCAATGGAGGAGATGGGTGGCTTCACGGTGATATGCAGCAGCGAGTTCGGTGGTTTCGTTCGTCGAGATTTCGCATGCAGCGGTGTCTGCAGGCTCCCCACTCTCCACTCTCTGGCTAGGATAAGTATGGCATGCGTCCAGCGTCTTCCCTGGTCGACCAAGGGCTTGCCCGTGCAGAATCGGCAAACCACGCACAGAACAGCGAGAGTTCTGCTGTGATGACGATGGAAGGGTGATATTGAGCTGAAGCAAAGAAGGTGGTGTTGAGCTGAGCGGAGCGGAACGGGAGGGAGGAAGGGAGGTAATGCTAATGCTATGCTACAAGTGCAAGTGCATCAGGTGTATCAGTGAATCAAGAAGTGAATCAGGTGAAGGTGAAGGAGGTGAATCAGCATCAGCGGAGCAGGGCGAGCTAGTAGTATCCCTATCCCTATCCCGTACCCGTATCTTCCAAGATGTATCTCGTAGGGATTGCTAGGGATTGCTACTGTAGATTTCTGGTGGTGATGTTTGTTTGATAGGCCTCCGCAGTCTGGATGAGCAATATTCTCGTTGATCTCGGCAGAGTGAACTCGCACGAATGACTTTTTCGGGACTCGACCGATATTCAGCGCGAAACACGGCTGAAGATAGGGTAGCGAAACTCAGGGTCTCGCCGATCTCATCTCTCACGTAAAATACTTCGTACACTGCCCCTCAACCTCTTACGAGTTACGAAGTACTCCAACTTGTACTGCTGCTGTACCTGCAATATTCCCAAATTCTTCTCGTGACCCATCACCAACAGATCTACATATCTACATCTACCGACACTCCCACCGTTGGACACATATATATATGGTGCTCAATCTCGCAGGAATCGTCCTCGTCGTCCGTGAATTTGATCTACGACGACGTGATCCTCGCGCAGAAAATTATTCCTGAGATTGAGCTGCTGCACGCTGCACAGTGCCCACGCTTCTGCACGCCCCTGTCGGTGAACCCCACCACCAAGGATTCGCAGCGTCTGTAGGGCACACGGCCGCCCAGTGGCGGGATGCTAAAATTTCCACAAGACGGAGGGGTCTCATGCCCTGTCGCAACGAGGCCATCCGCGATGGCCACAGGAAAGGCTCGGAGAGGCTGTCCATTTCACTCCTGCCGCCAATCATGGTTCTTCGCCCGCGATATCTGTGCTTGTCGCCGCCCATTGCCGCCCTCGAAAAGCAAAAATGAAGGTGAAGGCGGCGACTGGGGTGAGACAGCCAGCCAGCCAGCCAGCCAGACAGAACAGAGAGACCAGACCGACTTTCACAACACCATCGTGAAGAAAAATACGTTTCATTTCGTCCTCACCGCCGCCCAGCATTCCATTCCTAGAATATTGTTTGCCACAGGTAGCCTTTTCAGCTCTCCAGCATCTTTCACATACCGCAGTCTGACCACAAGAGTCACTTGCAAACAATCCTCAGCCACCCGAGGTGACTAGATACGAGACAAGGGATTCAGCCTCCCAGCCTCGTGCTCATGGTCAGGTGAAACTTTCCCAATCCTCGCGCTCGGCTCCACACACCCGCAAGGCCCCGGAAAACTGAGTAAGATCTTCGGCTTATCAAAGCTCAGTTGGTTGGGAAACCATGAATGACCTTTCCTTTGACATCCTTCCAGTCATAAAGCCTTCCATATCACTGCAGGATCGGAAGCCGTGGCCGGCCAGTCAAAGGACGTGGGAGAAAAGCAACAATGACGCCTCCCTGCAGCAGCCAGAGAGCACTGCAATTCGACAATTGAAACAGCAGAAAAGTTCAGTAACTCCTGATAGTTTACCGAGGCGCTGCCCCTCCATGTAGGTCAGCAACCCTTTTGGAATGCCCTGCATGTGGTGAAAAGATTGGTCCATGGTCAACTCGCATCGTTATTGGAGCGTCGACCGTTACAAACTCCAAATGAGGTTTGGCTACATCTGAGGCGAAACCAAAAAGTGTTCAGGTGACTCACTTTCAGTCAGTTTTCTGATTATCCTGTTCAGTATCGGATGGTTAGGCTTCACGACGGCTACACTGAGATCTTGCATACCGGAGGATGGTTTGTCCTGACTGCTGTGATCTCCGTCAAAGTAGGATTAGTTACACAACGCCGCGACATGAGTCCAGTAGAAGGCCCTCTTTCTGACAGCGGTAGCGGTGAAGGGACAATGCTTGAAATATCATGCTGCGAACCCCTCCACGACCCCTCAAGTGCTGCCGAGAAAACCTTAATTTCGTCTTTATCAGACTGCCCCGTGCACTTTGCAGGGACATTAGCCCTTTTGGTGTGGTGATGTGCATCTAAAATGCTGCAATCCTGGCGGCATAGGCGCTTGATTTAGAAAAACATCCGATCCGATGCCGCACGCTGTTTGTTTCCAATGGCAAAACATCGAAACACCTTCAGAACATCGTGAGAAGTGTGCGTTAGAAGCTAGGGTCGGCATCACTCACCGCTGCTCACGACAGATCCATCGACGACGACGACAATCAGGGTCTCCGGGTAATTGACGGGTCTATCAAATGGCGTGCATGCAACTCCCATTACGTTTGGAGTAGATCACCGTCGGCGCTTTAGGCATTCCCGTATCTAAGAAGATGCCAAGCTTCCAGTTTAGTCAAGTCCTCTCCTATACCACTCAGCTGATGCTTTGAGGATCATGACGGCCAAGTCTGATTAGGATATTGATAAGGATTCAAAATCCTACTAGGATTATTCAACTTGACTGTCTAATGACAGTCCATGGGCGACTACTTGACTCGGTATTCCTTCAAGTACGTGTCACTTGTTTCTTGGTTCTGAGCCTCAAGGTAGGCTGAAAGTGTCAAAAGCGGGAACCGGAAATGCGTTTTAGAGGGATTATGCCCGTTGCAATTGAAGCTTTCATGTGAATGACGTCTCCAAGCGATCTGAGGATCACAATGTGCCCGCGAGTCTGCGTGGCTCGCTATTTTTTGTTTACACTGTTGAAAACAAGTTGAGCTTCATTTTACTTGTGGGTTATTGAGTTGCCAGCGAATTAGCCGAGGAATTCCCAGTGTTTTAAAGGGGGGTTGATCTCGATCAAAATTGGAGTCTTGCGGAGATGATTCCGAAGTGATGGATAGTCAAAAGCCACGCAATGATTTTAAACTTCACCGCTTTTATCGACCGATTTTGGAGTTTAGTAGAAAACTAGATTCTACATGTTCATCCATTTAAAGTCTCCAGCAAAATTCGAACTTTCAATGAATTGATAGACTTAGGAGATGCAGACTCCAGCGGCTGGATGGAAACACTTACATGTGTCTGGATGATGGGCACCAGACTGTTCCCCATTCGATTTCACATGAAACGAGCATTCTATTCTATGCATGTTGCTCTCAAAGTAGATCCGATACCTCCATGCCAGCTGTTTCTTTTGGGAGCCAATTGAACAGTTGTTGAAATTTGTCCAAGATGGCCTAGAAAGGTTAGTCACACTTCATTCTTTCTCGCACGTTTTAGTCGATTGAAACCACCAGGACTTTGGGTTCAAGCAGAAGGGTCATATTGGAATATTTTTGGGGTGCTCGAGGTCTAGATTCCATGATTTCAAATTTCCCCTTTCCAATTTTCTCAAAATATCCCAAGCTGCTGTTATACGACGTACTCCAATTTCCTGCTTTTTCTTAGCCAGATGTCTCGGAATGTCTGTCATGCAAGCCTCAGGAGGCCAATAGCGTCTACTAATATCAGAAAAACCGTACCAATTCACTCGCTTTGAACATCTTCAACTCTTCGAAATAAGGTTCTTCTGACCGCAGGTCGGGTATTACTGAAGAATCAACTCTTCAAGAAACCTCTCGACAATCAATCTCAACACGAGATCAGCCTTTCCAATCACTCCTTTCACGACCAGAAGGATTTACAGAAACCCAAGAGTATCAAATGAGCAACATCGATGACAGAGACCTTTACCACAAACCCTGCACCCTCTGACCGACTTTCAAATCCGCTACGAACCATCACCTTCCAATCCATATCCCGTTCAGAAATGATCCCTACCACTAATATTGCACAGCAACCCCATCCCAGCAGAACCGCCCCCTAAAACTCCGCCAAATGCAGCCTTGTACCCTACGGAGAAAGAGTAGACTGCGGTACGTCATTATTCGAATGCGTCACTCTCCCTGTATCATCTCTAGTAGAGGTATCTCAACAAGCATTCGTGTCTGCATCAACGGGGGTTGACTTGCGTTGGCCCGTAGGTGACGTTTGGGCCTATGTTGGAGCGGGCTATGGAGGTTGAGGCGAGAGACATTCCAACCAAAGGGGTTTTAAGATGACATGAGATCTGGTCGTCAATAGAAGCGAGGACTTTGGAAAGAGGCGGGCTTTCAGGTCCGAAACAGCCGTCACGAGTATGCCAACAATACCAACAGAACAGGTGTCTACCATGAATTCAAAAAGTGTTGAGATTCCCCGAAACGCGACAACCAATGCTTGGGCGGTCTATTGTTTGAAGAGGTTTTGAGTATTAGTAAGTGGATTGGATATCAATGAGCTTTCTTTTCTTGCTCCGTTTGGTGGGGTTGCGGGTTCATCGCCGCTTGGTGTTAAAATTTGGGTGAGAGCACCAATTTTGTTAGATCGGTAGCTACTGAGGCGTTTCCCGGAAACAAGAATGTCACAGAGATCGAACAGAAAGATGAACTGGGAAGGACCTTCAAGTATGAGAGGGAAATACTCCACTCATTGTTTGTCACACTCAATCGGGTTAGAATCCGGTTCTTCCACTTCCACTTCCATGTTTTAGACATGGAGCATTCTAGACCGGAGTGCATCTTAGGGCTACAAATTGGAGATTATAACCCGCTACCTTGAAAGTTATAAATCTGGACCTGAGCCTGTGGGTAGAAAGCAATGGGAGTATCGCATGGGCTGGGAAGGACTTGTATTTCATACTGACGAGTCATTGTTTCTTATGCTAAAACGCTCATACTCATATGCTTCAACTTTTAGTCTTCTGAATGACAGCTGACTCCGACAACAAGCATCGAGCAAGTATCGAATCAAACCCCGGTAAAAAGGCACGTTCCCGCTCCCCCAGTACCACCGATCAGGAATTTGGAGCCTTCCCTACGAACATAGGAAGAGATGAAACGGTAAACTTGGCAATATCTCATGCTTGTGCCGCTCAATCTTGCTGTGTTTGAATGACTGCCATTGTAAGTTTGAATACTCAAAGTCAAATGATGCTGAAAGATTGAGGATGAGGGCCGTGATTAACAAGGAAATAAACACAACTCGCCACAAGAAGACTGTACTATGACAAGAGTCAAGCATTGGCATGTTATTTGCCAATGAAAACTATCAGCACAGGGAGAGATATATTGATAAATACATACGTCAGGTACTACTTTTGCTTCAAGGGACCGGCTTGTATGGTTGATAATAAGATCTTAAAGACAGCCGGGAGGTTGGAGGAGAAAACGATCATGCAGTAAACTTGACGATGTCCTACATCCGCTAGCAAAACAAGCAGGAATGAATCAAGGCCGGCAAAGATTTGAGAATTTGAGTGGAATCTCGTAAAAGGGTGGTAGAAATACATACAAGTACAGTATATTTACACATCTATCACCCTCACCAATTTATCCAGCGCCCTCCCATTATCAAGCACCCACCCACCGGTAACGTCAAGCTTATACTTCTGCCCCTTAACATTAACCTTCAAGAATCCATCCCTCACAAGCGCCCTTTTCGTATTCACAAACAAGCTCAAAAATGCTCTACTAGCATGCCTGAACGGCGAAGTCAACAAATGGTTTCTGTCATACTCTAACTGCCTCTTCTTCTCCGCTTCAATCCCCAGCCTCCTCATCCTCCTTTCGGACTCAGTAATACGTCTAGAAGAGCCGGGCGTTACTCGAGGTGATAAAGACATCGGAGTGACTAATTCCTGGGGCTTAATATAGATCTTCCGCGCTGGAAAGAAAGGCACTGGAAACATCTTTCTTAGCTCCACCTCAAGTTGCAACTCTGGAACAGTTGCCCCCTTTGCAGCCGTTCCAAGCGTGAGAACGACGTTCTTCGGTATAGCGGTGATCGATTTGATCAACATTGCAGGGCCGAGCATGAAATATCCTGCCATCACACCCAAAGCGCAACCACTTAGCTGGAAGATGCGTGGTACCCACCAGGCCACTTCAAGTGATGCATCGTAGGAAGTGAATACACAATAGCCGCCGTAGAGGAGAAATAAGCTTGCACCGCCGTAGCTTGTCACCATGAACACTGCAACACAGGGGAGTCAGTAATTTCCGATTCAAGGTTTCGGGAGTGTTATTCCTCTTTGAGAAACGTATGGAGTGAACCGGAGTACATAAGATGAAACTGAAAATTATTGGGGAGCATATGAACAACAGCCCAGAGTTACTTACTGGTATGAGAGGGGGCTTCGTAGAGAGTTGTGGGGTGTGTCTTTTGGGCTAGGGTTTCGGCGTAGGATTGGTAGACCCGTGCTGGTGCTGCGGAGTTCGAGGGAGTTTTTTGAGGAATATATGGGGCTTTGCTTTTAGAGACGACATGTTTCGGACCCTTGGCTGCTCGGAGGGGGTTTGTAGTGAAAAGTCGAGTTTGATAGCGAGGAGCTTGGAATGTTCGAGGTCTACTGGGACATTGGTGCCTAAAGAAGCACCCTCTTGAGAATGCAGACATCTGCAATAAGTCAGTATGGTAGATTGGAAGAACTGTTTCTGTTTTTTGTTTCTGTCAACACTTACCTTTAAGAGAGCTTCAGAGATCTGTTAATGGGTTGTCATCATAAAAAAGTTCAGGGAGCGGGCTAGAATCCCGGGACGCTAAATTCGCGCCGCATCGGAATTTCGTTGGGTCCACGCCAAACACTTTTTTGACGTCCCCAAACCAGCTCCTCAACCGTCCCTAAAAAGCTAATTGAGCTTCCAATTCTCACCGCCAGTATGGCATCTTTTGCGACAGCTTGTCGACTGTCGGCCAGGCTCACTTCTCGGCAGTTGCGACAAGATGCTGCGGCTCGAGGTACGAGCTCTGCTTCAAGAAATATCCGGTGGGATCGGTACTGATGAAATGAAGCAGGTTTCCGGACATCTGCGCCATGCTTAGCTGCCCAAAATTTCACGATGCCGGCATTGTCGCCTACCATGACCGAGGGGAATATTGCAAGCTGGAAGGTCAAGGAGGGCGAATCGTTTTCCGCCGGGGATGTACTGCTGGAGATTGAAACAGACAAGGCATCGATGGATGTGGAAGCTCAAGATGACGGGATTATGGCAAAGATCACTCAAGGGGACGGGGCTAAGGGCATCAAAGTTGGGACACGGATCGGAGTTCTAGCAGAGCCAGGAGATGATATCAGCAGCTTGGAAATGCCCGCCAAAGAAAGTGCCCCGGCACCGAAGAAGGAAGAAGCTTCCAAAGCAAAATTGGAAGCTGCACCTCCCAAGTCTTCTTCCTCGGAACCTTCCGCAAAATCTCCTTCGAAGCCGGCAGAGAAACAGACATACCCTCTCCTACCATCAGTCTCGCACCTGATCCACGAACACGGCCTCGAGGAAGCAGATGTGAACAAGATGACCCCAAGTGGCCCCAACAACCGGTTACTAAAGGGTGATGTTCTCGCATACTTGGGCTCCATCTCCTCCTCATATCCTACCGAACTCTCAGGCAAGATTCAAAAGCTGACCCGCCTCGACCTCAGCAATATCAAGCTTGCCCTGCCACCTGCGGCACCAAAAGCCGCAAGGGAAGCAGCGCCCGCACCTGCACCTATCATTGAAGACCTCAAAATTGCAGTTCCTATATCCATGACCTCCGTAATCGAGGTTCAGCAACGGATACAGAAGACACTCGGAGTATTTATGCCACTATCAACATTCATTGCTCGTGCTACAGATGTCGCGAACGACAACCTCCCTCACTCTAAAACCCACAAGCCTTCGGCAGACGAGCTGTTCAACCAAGTGCTGGGACTTGACAAAGTCACTTCTGCGAATGGCGTCAGGGGGGCCTTCCTCCCACAGATTACTGCATTACCTCAAGCAGCTCCTGCAACTAGACCTAGGAAGACCGCATCAAAGAGCCTCGATATAATCGATGTGCTTTCGAGCAACACAAGAACCTCCAAACTTTCTCCTAAACATGCTCCGGGTATGTCCGCTTCAGTCAATGTCTTCAGTGTCACAGTGCCAAAGGGTGATGAAAAAAGAGCCCAAATTTTCCTGGATAGGGTGAAGACCGTTTTGGAAGGAGAGCCTGGCAGACTTGTCCTATAAAAAGCGACCAAGATTTGTACTATAGCGTGCACAATAGATACCATTCCCAAGAAATTTGGATTCAGCTACTTATGGAATTCAATGTCGTGTTACTCGCTGAAAATGCAGTTTATTATCACGTAAGTAATGTTCCAAAGCTCTGGACACATTCTTCCGGTGCTCTGTATCTCCCCATACTTGAATGCTAAGACTCCCAAGTCAGGTAGTCAGGTAATTGTGTCCATTCCCTGGCACCTTCTTATTCCTTACGGCTTAGTTGTTAGGTTATACGTGGAATCGAAATTAAGGGTGGCTGCCTGTTGGTATTTGGCGTTTTAGCCTTGTGCCACAGCACCTCGATATCAGGCTCCCGTATCTGTACCACATATAAATTCTATTGTTTCCCACACAAACTTAGCATCTACAGAACAATTTAAAATTCATAAATCAGCATAGATAGATTATTAACATGGCGTACACTTTGGCGCAACAGATGGTAAGAACGACCGGCATTCTGCAGGCGCTTCCAGCCTTGTTGACGATGCTTGACATGGGATTCTTGGCTTTCTCGAATTTGATGTATTATTCATATCTTCACGTTTACGATTTTGTGTAAGTTTTGATTCTTTCTTTGTTACGTTGATGTCTGATATTCCCTATCTAGTAAGGAGGTATTCACATGCTTCATGGGCGCTGGAATTCTCTGGACGATCCTCGTCCTACGTTACGCCCCTACGACCCGACGAAATGTCTACCGCTTCGAGCTTATCAAATCGGGCCTAGCAACTGCGCTCTGGCTTTGGCTGTTGCTTGACAGTATCTTCGCGCCTATCCCTCACTACTATCAACCTCCTCCGAGAAGTGAGAAGATTACTAAAGCTGCAATTAGCGTCGTCGTGCTTTTGTAAGTTCCAGAGTCATAAAATACAGTTTACAGACTTGTGCTGAAAGCCCTTAGTGTTTTGTATTATCCGACGCTGGTTTATGCTTACTTGGCACAGAAGGGGAAAGTGCCAACAAGTGCCGCGATAGAAGAAGGAGAGGTCGAGGAAAGTGCCCCGTTATTGGGGGAGTAGCTCGAAGGGAACTAGTGGAGTGAGGAAGTTGCCGTTGATTTGAAGTCAGATATGAATACAGAAAGCCGTGGAAGTGGAAATTCATGAATGTCAATCGATTACTAAGAGGAAGAAATGCGGAGATCACTTTAAGTTTAAATACTAGCTCAATTTATTAAAGAATGCATCAAGCATGGCAAGGAGAGACTCAATAACGGGTAAACTTGAAACAGCGGTTCCTTGGTTCCGACGAGACGTTTTTGCTATAATGATACATCTCTGTCTCAAACAGCGACTTCACTTCGTTCAAATGATTTTCGTAAATACCTCCATTCATTCTCGCGGCAACATAAGTCGAATTAGACTAGACTAAAAATAATTTCGATTGAAAACCTTGATAAGTTTTCAAAAAAAATTAAATAATGAGTAAACCTGAATACGCTCGTGGAAAAAGTTAAACATGGTAGTAAAAGCATATCCTTCGCGTGATATGGTATCGAAAACACCTACTCTTTTCTTGTCTGATCACATGTGTCTTAATTTCTCGAAACATGGGAGGATAGCAAGTTACTTGTATTAAGATCAGTGTCGTTGCGTCGTTACCTTCGCACAAATATGTCCTCTCCCACGTGGAGTTCACGATATCCAGGTCTCGGGTTTGAAAAGTAAGTCCCACCCGCTTTTGAGACATCCATCTGACCGTTGAAATGGGTTGCCAGACTTGCCAGTTGCCAGGACCAGGCCGCAAAATTTGCCTCAAGCTTTGTTTCCTCCATGCCTCTTCCATGCACCTTTGCATTTATCCAGTTACAGTACGCGACATGAGCATGCAATTGGCTCCTCTCGGGACGGTACTAAGCGGTATTGGTTTTGTGGCGTTTTCATATTTTCAGCTCTGCTGCAACGGGGAACAAACCTCGGAGGCTGCTCCCTCGAAGGCATAAACCAGTCCCAAAAGCGAAATTGGCACCGCACCTCAGTGTCATGAAGACTTGCATGTCTCTTCTCAGAGCCATGACTAATGTCTTTGAAGCTTCTCCAAAGTCCAAAATCCTCGAAAGCCTGTTCAATATGCTACTGTACCATTCCTTTTCCCACTACTTGGCGACGGGTCCGTGCAGGCTCTAAAACGCAGCAAATCGTAAAATCACCCCATGTGGGATCTGCAGTAGGAGTATAGTAGGGCAGAAATACAGGGGTCCACCCCACTGAGGGTGCTGTAGTCGCAAGAAGTACCTTGTTATTGCCCTGAAGCGTCCCTTGAATCCCTGCTGCCATGTTTGTTTGCATGCTGTCCACTCGGGGCCCGCACTCACAGCCTCACGGAGTATATGAACGGGACTGACTGCATGCCCTTTCCTTATTTCCCCCGCTGTTCAATGTCTCTCCTCCTCAGCGGCCATTTCAAGCCACGATGGAGCTTGACGACAAGTCCAACACGTTATCACCGCTGACAGACGTTCTGTCTCATGGCTTGGTAGCAGTCTCCACCTTCGGACTTCTCTCGTTCTTCTGTTCGACGTCTCTCTTCTTTTACCTGACCTGGCGTCTGATCTCGTGGCACCGAAATTCTGCAGTGAAGGCGCCGACGAACCAGTTCCTCTTCTTAATATATAATCTCCTTTTCGCCGACATCCAGCAAGCCTGCGCATTCTTGCTCAACATCACTGCATTACGGAACAACGCCATTATTGTCCGAACACCGACATGCTTCGCCCAAGGATGGTTTGTGTCTACAGGAGATTTGGCTAGCAGTGTGTTCATCTTGACGATTGCGGTGCATACTCTCTTTAGCGTGGTCAAAGACTACAGGCTCCCCATGGGAGCCTTCTACTGTGTCGTTGCCGTTGATTGGATCTTTATTTACATTATGGCTGCCGTCGGGCCAATCCTCCATGGCAAAGACTTTTATGTCCGAGCTGCCGCATGGGTATGTTCAATGTCTCAATTTTGGTGATACCACACTGATAAACAAAGTGTTGGATTAACGATGCATTTTCCGGCGAGCGCCTCTGGCTGCATTACTTTTGGATCTTCATCTGCATGTTCGCTACTGTCCTCATATATACCTTCATATTCTTCTGGATGCGCCGAAAATCTCGTTCTGGCCAGCTTTCAACCAAGGCTGTCCATGGTGCTACTCCGCTGATGGTCCTTTACCCTTTGATCTATGTCATCTGCACTGCTCCTCTGGCCGCAGGTCGTATTGCCGCTTTGGCCGGGAACGAGGTTTCGACTGGTTATTTTTGCATGGCGGGTACGTTGATAGCATGCAACGGCTGGCTAGACGTCCTCCTATACGCAAGCACGAGAGCGGATATTGTGTTCGCCGAGTATCCTCCTAGTGAAGAGACTGGCTTGGACACTTTTGCTTTCATGGGCAAGGGACGAACTACAACAACGATACATGCGAATGAGAGGGGTGGAAGCGGCCTTGCTAGGAGTATTGATGGGGATAGTGTGCACCGTCTATACGATAATCATATTAGGGTTAAAGGCGAGGTGTCTGTTCGGAGTGATGCTATCCTGCCTGAACCTAGCGCGAGGGATCAGACAGGAACGGTCACGAGTGCTGTGAGTGCCAACAGCAGTAGGAGCTGGGAGGCTAGAAGTGTGAAGAGTTTTAGCAGTCAATGACCCAGTGATTGGCACCTATGGTAAAACTTCTCAAACTCCATTGCCGTCGTGGATAACACCAAGTATACCCTAATGAATAAGTCTTTCAAACACAATTCAGAGCCTAATCATATGGTACGGGTCTTGATTGAGCTGACTGCTAATATGGTGCCGATTTTACGGCCAGAGTCGCTAGGGGCTTTTTCTTCATAGGAAAACTGTGGGTATTGGTTGGACGAGTGCATCATAAACTTCTAAGATTACATTCGATCTCACTTGAATGGCACAACCAATGGCGGTTCGGGGCCCGGCGCTACACTTCGACTTCTACCTGCAACCCAATCCCAATCGGCATCTAGCTCTACAGGTGGTTCGGCTCGCCTTGTTGCTTCTGCTTGAATCTCTGCTATTGGTTTCCCCTCGCCCTGCATTTCTCCAGTCTCTATATTCACAACTGGCAGTGTCTGCACATGAATCTGTTTTGTCTCCGCAACTCCAAGCACGTCTTTATTTCCCAAAGTGGCGGGCGAGTTTAGCATGATACTCTCGGAATGCAGTTGTGGCTTCTGGTCCGCCATAACCGCCTGACCCGGGTGAGCCATTAACACTTGAGTTTGAGGCTGGAGCGGAGGTTGAGGCTGCACCTGTTGCACCACCCCTGGGGACCGTCTAGTTCTTCTCCGCCATCTTAGGAAAAGCAGCAGGGCAATGACTATCAAGGCAATTGCTCCCACTCCGCCAATCGCTGCACCAACAATCAAACCGATGTTGTTGTTTTTCTTCGTTTCCGATGATGAGGTTTGTGAGGAAGAAGCAGCAGTTGCCGTAAACGTTGCATCTCCATTTGTTGCAGTCTGAGTAACCCCTCCAATCCCAACAGTGACAGTAGATAGCCCTCCACCAGCTGTAGGCACGGGATTCGTAAAGGTAAATCCGCCAACCGTCACAGTAGTGTAGCTGTAGCCAGCGGTCGCGCTGGACAGAGCAATCGAGCCGCAAATACCGTAGGCAGCCTCTTGGTACAGAAGGATGTCACTTGCTGAGCATGATCTTGAGAGACATGACCCAAGAGAGTTCTGGACTGCTATTGTTTGGGAAGCTGGTCCACATTGGCAGACATAATCAGAAGCGGAGCAACCAGAGAGTGTGACTGCGTTTTTGTAGCAGGGGAGCTGGAATGGGTCAGCGAGGATCGAGAATAATGAGACTCAATAAGACAAACAGCGCAGGATGGTATCAGGGCATCGAACTGCTGAGCGCGGATGAGGGTCAAGAGCAGCGGCTGAATTGCTAGCAGAAAAGTCTTCATTGCGCTCCAGCTAAATAGTGAAGAAGCAGGAAAACATCGAATGGAAGAATTTGAAAATCGAGGCCTTGAATAATGGAGCACAACGAAGACTGTAGCGCACAATGCGTCAAACGAATAGCCTGGCAATCTCCTGTGCAGAGTCTCAGGACCTATATATGGGCGTCCTGCGACTTGTGGCTTAAGCCCAAGCAATAAAAGAAAAGCCACCAATGCTACACTAGTGAGAAAAGGGAGAAAACCAATCGTTCTGGCACCACTGATAGGGCGACAGAGAAGCTTCGTATAGTCTCAGTATTCTTTCTCTTCTGTCTTGCAGTCGATGCATGCGATATTGCAAGGCGGTTGCGAAGAATCAGGGAAGGGGGGTCACGCGACGACAGTCGTCAACGGAACTCAAATTTTATACTAGTCACTTAGCAGATGCTTCTAAAAGGAAGACGGACTTTTGACAAGTCGGAAAAGGTATTCGAAATACTAAGTCCCAAATTTTCCGTTGAAGTGACAGAGCTTCTGGCATTAGACTCGACTCCGCGGAATCTACAACCGAAACACTTCAAAATATGAGAATGATCAGCACACATGTACTCCATTTTGCTGTATCAAAGTCCAGTCGTGGTTCTGAACTCTTTATTTGAGGAGAGGACTATTTCTATGCTTAATAAATATTCCTGCTAAACGCCGTCAGAAACCAAAAGTAGGGCATCGAAAAAGGGGCTTAAACGATTGGATGAGGTGAAAGTCCATGAGCCTTGATCTCCAAGAGCCTGAACCTCCAAATAAAAGTAGAAATAAGACACGCGACCTTGTGGGCAATATGACCCATTCTCTATCCTAAATTGCAGACTGAACAACCCGGACTTGGGGTTTGAACATTTCCATGGTTTTTGTCACGAAGAGCTCTTGACTCGCTTAAGTGTACGCTAATGAGTAAACACTCGTATAACCTAAAATAAGCAATTCTCCTCCAACCAGCAACAAAAATCGTCCGGCATGGTGTAGTGGCTAGCATTTCCGCCTCTCATGTGTTCTTCGAAAGAAGGCCCTGTCCGCGGGAGACCGGGGTTCAATTCCCCGTACCGGAACGTACTTTTTCCCTAAATCTCTTACCTAAACTATCTTTTGAATATGGATTAATTTTTTTGGCCTTTTTTATGGCCAACTGCTAAGCGAAGGGTGAGAATAGCCAACAACTTTCAAGATTCGCTATCTCCTTTCGAATATCCAGATAATAAGAGAGGAAAGCTAAAGATCTTTCAACATTCACTATCCCCCCATGAATATCCCATCCAGTATTAGACAATCAAAACAAGCGCTTAGCCTACTTCGGGGGCGTTTCTTGTAGCCGATCCTGAGTGCCCCCATACAATAAGGTAGTCCTCGACATTGAGAGGGGATCGTAATCCTTGAATTTGAGGGGGGGGTCCCTGAAGGGACGGTAAGGGAGGGGAATTTGTGATTCGCTTAATTGTAATTTAATAAAATATACTTTTTTCGGCCACTTATTGCCCGGAATAAGATTTTATCTATGAGTATATTATTTTTATATAATACTTAAAAAGAAAGTATAAGAACCACAATCTAAATCCTAGCGTTAAGAGTATCACGTGGCCCAGAAAATTCCCTCATTGGGACGAATACCCCCTATTTTGCGCGCCAAGGCCACCTACGTCCTTGTTTCTACGTTATTAAGATGCGGTATTACTTGAGATTCACATACTTCAATTCAGATCATCTCATTCGGCCTTGGACTTTTATCCCCCGCCAACATTCATTCGTGCATAGCGGGAGGTAGCCTGGCATACAAGACCCTCTCGCAGTCAAGTTCATTAACTCTGGAAACTGCAGCAAATACCTTCTGGAATCAAATACCTCGTTTTACAAAAGATTTTACTATATTTACGACTCGCTCTGCTTGCCTTAATAGTTTATAATTTCGTATCTAGTGACGCCTGCTTCCCGCATTATTTCTTGGATACCCGATCCCAGCGCGTACTCTGAACACGGATCTCAAAGACCGGTAGTAGAAAGAAATAGGATAAAGAACTCTCGAGAAGGGCTGTTTGGGCAGAGTTGACAAGCGGTTACGCGCCATACACCAACCTCGTCATGCATTCTCGGCGACCCTCCCCGGGCCAACCTGCATCTAGAAAAAATTCTCAACGGACGAGCTTTTGAAGGTTTCGCAATCGTAGTACTCGGAATGCACCCTCCATCGGTTCCTGCTAATACGACCATGAGTAACGTCTATTTCACATATCAGAATTTATTCTCCTACAATTCCTAAGATCTCGTCATGCTCTTTTAGTAGGTGAGATTTATTCCCAGTGCTACCTATTTGTCATAAATTACAGCTGAATCCATCATCCGAATCCAGCGAGCTGCTCCTAATATGCTCCGGTGAGAAAGCAAAGCAAATAAGCATGCCCCATGCCCAAAATTGCGCCCCTGCAAATGATCAAATCCGCTGCGCTTGCTCCTTACGATGCTAGTATCCGTGAAGCCAGCCCATTAACGCCTATAATGATGCAAATAAGTCCCCAGCTCGGAATCATCTAATTACACCCCAGTCGCCCAGTTTCCCGCCCCCTCCAGCTTCGCCTTCCTCTCGCTGGCCTGGCTTCCGCCCGAATACATTCCAGAATCGTAGAGTTTCATCGCCGGCTCCGGTTACAACGACTCGGCCATCGGGGCTCATGGCTAGGTATAGCACACGGTAAGTGTGGCCTGTTAAGCTGACGACTTGTGTCATGCTTGGATATTTCCAGACGACGATTTGGTTCTGCGAGTAGCCGTGCGTGGAGACAATCTCATTGGAATTCTTCGACCAGGCAAGATTACACACTTGAGAGCCCGTGTCTATTTCGTTAATCGTGGTCCCTCGGAGCGTGTCATGGAAGATGATGCGTCGATCAGCTGTCCCTCCTCCCGATGCCAGAAGTCCTCTTTGGTGCGGTGACCAGGCGATGGCCTTTACGGCTGCAGTATGCTCGCTGAATTTCCATAGAGGCGTTTCGTTTAATTTGTCCCAAACCATGAGTTTGTTATCATTGCCACCAGAGGCAAGTTGTCCATCTTCGCAGTTCCATCTCAAACCACAGACTTCCTGCTTATGGCCTACCAACTTCCGTAGCCATTGATCCGGCGCTCGAACATCGCGATGGTAGATAAGTCGATCCCGTGATCCCGACGTAAGGATATGATCATTCCAAGCGAGCGATCCTACTCGTGCGGTGTGACCAGTCATTGTTCGGAGCCTTCGTATTCGTTCCGCGTCCCAGATCTGAACTAGGCCTTTGCCAGTACCAATCGCAATATGTGAGCCTCGCTGGATCCACGAAACACTAGTGACTGTATCGTCTGGCAACTCACACAGCTTATTCACTCGCCCTGTCTGCGAGTTCCACATGTAGACACAGCTCCCCAGACCAACCCCTAATATATTGGTGCTTCCCCAATCTACTAAATTTAGGTAGAAATCATCCGCCAGATCTGGTGCGTCGAGCACCTTATACGGCACCTTGCTGACTGCGCGAGGTTGTTTTCTAGGGGTGAGTAGCATTTGTTGGCTGCCAAATCGTACAGGTGATAGACTGTACATTTCTGATCTTGCATTCAGATTGGGTCCATGTCGGCTTTGAGGTGTTCTCGAAGGTGTAGGGTGTCCAGCAATGTTGGTGTGATGTCGTGGAGACATGTATGTGAAGAGGTTTTTGTGAGGTGTAGAGGGCGTTAAGGAGACGGGGAGGGAGGTATTGGAGCCATTGTTAGGTGGTGTACGGGATCTTGTAGGATCATGGGTTGTAGTTGAATGCGAAGAGGGGAGCAAAGTTGTGTCTGGGGAGAGATTGGGAGGTGTCGCCTGCGGAATCGTGGTATCAAAGATTTCCGAGCGGAGCAGAGTGGAAAATGTCCGGTTTGCTTCTTCAGCTATTCAATAGTTAGACATCAGCTTTGAGAATAGGACCCACACAAGCTTACTTTTCTGAAAATGGAGCTCACCATGAGGAGTCCGTTTCTTTTGCTTCGATGGCGTCGCTGGAGAGCCTTCATCATGAAGCAGACTAAAACTAGCTTGGAGATCTTGTCCTTCTCGGTTTGGGATAAATCTGCTCAAGTCAGTACTGAGATTCGTGTGTTTGCCTTTCCCTGTCACAAGAATCCCCACTTGAGGAGAGCCAGAGCTAACGCATCTTGAGTCGTCACTTGGACGAAGTTCATTGAAACATAACATCCAAGATCGACTCTTACACCTCTTCGGATTACGCAACAAGACTGATCTTACCTGTCGCCATATACCCGTTGGCGCTTCCGACTCGGACTGCCTCCCGGGGTCGTCTCTCTATGTCTACCACTCCCAGCTTCCTCGAACTCCTTCAAGAGGGCCTTACTCAACGCATTCGGGTCTATGGATTCAGCGCCCGGTGTACCAGTTGCGCGCTCCCCTCGTGAAATGTTGGTCTCGAGGGTCCTCTTGTCCGATTTCCTCCTCTCTGCTCCTGGGGGTGGGGTTCCGGTGCGGGGTGGAGTTGCGACTGGGGGCGTGTTCAAAGCATTTCCACTTTTGATTATAGATGCATGGGAGATGGCCGAGCCGTATACTTCATCGCTGGCACCCATTATGACAGTCGCAGGGCGCACCAAAGGTGAGTTCTCGTGGGGGGCCTTGTGTTTCCTGCAATGCGATTCGAAGCTTCGCAATCGGTGGTTTCGTCGTTGAAAGGACCGGAGTATTCAGATAGATCTCCTCGAAGGCACTCAAGCTCGTGCAATGCGATCGCGTTATCCCTGGGTCGTCGTCGTGAAAGGGACCGAATTATTATTGGCTTCTGTTGCCCTGCCACCTGCTCTCTCGATTGTCCGGCAATTCGTAGGTAATCGTTGATTCAGAATCCGCTCACGACTGCATCATCCCCCGTATTTCCAGCAATCTTCTGCCGTGTGCAAGAGTCCTGAGCAGGACGGTGAGCTCGATGTCGATGGTGGTGGTGCCTGTTTATTCCAGAGCTCTCAATAGTAAGGGTGAGATTTCATGGGACAATTGACCTGGCGCTAGTCCGTATCCGGAATATCGTTCTTCCCGTGCCCGCTACCTGAAGTGCCGTCTTTGGTCGTGAGCGTAGGCGTAGGCTTCACCTTCAATCGACGCGAACGAGAGCAAGACTCAAGCAAATGCGAAGAACAGTACAAGATTGAAGGAGAGTTGTGATGTATAGGAAGTGAAGTCTAAAGGATGCAGAATATCGGGCCCTCTCCTCTCACAGCATCTTGCCCGTACCCACTGGCCAAATTGCTGGCCACACGTCGCGGTCTGCTTCTCTGTCTGCTACATCGCGACTTTGCATCTAAGGAGGGGCCCTATGCAAGGCCGTTCATCAAAACAATGGCCCAAAAGGGAACAAACGTTTCATCCCGTCCAGCTCTTCATCGCTATGTTGTGAAGGGAAAAGCGCTGCCAAACGCGAAACTTGCCATTCCGACTGGCTGCATCCAAGTCAGGGGTTGCCACAGACCACATTCATTGGCCTTCGGCTTTTGGGGCGCGTAAAGGGGTTGCAGAATAGGGCGCAGCGGAGAGACAGCCGACGCAAGTAACAACAACATCGCGAGAATTAGACTGCCCTTACCTGATGTAGGTGTAGGTAGGTATGTGTATATATGCATCTGCAGAGTTGTGGACCGCTTTGCCGCAGCGGCAAGAGCAAGATTCGTTGCGGAAACAATACGCCCCAGGATCTCCAGCTTTGATCATTGCCGGCCATACAGACCTCCAAGCCATGTACAGGGACAGTGCTGCACGGCGAGTGATAGTTTTGCCGTCAAACCCCTTAGTCTCAATGTCCCTCAGCCACAGCACAAAACTCGCATTATTGGGTGCCCAGCCTCCCCAGCCGGTCTTCAGCCGCGGTGACGATGAAATCCTGTTCTAAATCACCCACTAAGGCATCTCGCCGTTTTTCTCGGTCCGAAAGTTAGCAGTCCTGGGGAAGCCTCCTCCGATCCATGCCCTGCCATGTCATTTTAAATCATTTTTACTGGCAGATGGCTGCCAATGCACCCCGCAATGAACCAGCAACGGGGTGTTCGTGAGGGAATACGGGGACTTGTGGAGGTTCGCCTCAATTTCTAGCAAGTGCTGCTAGGCAAAAAAACTCTGTAAGACCATAAAAGCGGACTTTTCCCCGGATCACACAGTACAAGATCGGTGCTGGAATGCTCTGCAATTATGTTTTTCTCTGTTGTTCTTGTAGTCGCTGCAACTGCAATTGCAGCGTCAACCAATTCCTCCACCACAATCGCCACTTCAACGGTCTTCGATAGCGGAGTTCCCACTGATGCTCCAGTACCTGGCGATTACACCGGTAAGATAATCGGGGAGAGACTTTTCATTTGGAGCGATCTTCGGGTAGTTCTGCAAGCCGAGAGTGTCCTACAGCTTTTGGAACATGGAGATTCTTTCCAAGCAGCTCCGAAGAAGTAAAGCTAACTCGTCGTTCTGCCGTAGGAGCTTGGAGGCCGCAAGTTCATTTCTCTCCTCCCAAAGACTTCATGAATGACCCAAATGGATGTTTTGTGGACAATAATGGAACTTGGCATTTATATTATCAGTGTAAGTGCACCAGCATTTGGAAAGAAAATTTACTAATTTCTGCAGACAATCCTACAGCCACTGTGGCAGGAAATCAGCACTGGGGCCATGCTACGTCCAAGGATTTGTACCACTGGGAGAACCAAAAAATAGCCATCTTTGCGACTGAGAACTCTCAGATTTTCAGTGGTAGTGCTGTGATTGACGTCAACAACACTTCCGGGTTCTTTCCAAATCAGGATAATGGGGTAGTAGCCATCTACACTCTTAACACCAAATACGAGCAGGTTCAGGAGATTGCGTATTCATTTGATGGCGGATACTCTTTCGAGAAGTTCTCTGGCAATCCAGTGTTAACTTCAAACTCGAACCAGTTCCGTGATCCGAAAGTGATTAGATACGGCGATCATTGGGTGATGGTTGTGGCCTATTCTCAAGAATTTGTGATTGGGATTTTCATTTCTCCTGATTTGAAGAGCTGGACACATGCCTCCAATTTCAGCCATCATGGGCTCCTTGGCCTCCAGTAAGTTCAATTTTCACAATCAATTCACACTCATCCACACTCACCTAGCAATCTACCATCAATCCACCATTCACTCTGGGTGAGCTTTTGTCAACCATAGCAATCCTCTCTATACCAGCCATTCTCTTATTCGAATAGTTCACTAACTTATACATTAGATACGAATGCCCCAATCTAGTTTCTATGCCAGTCCTTGGTTCTACGGATCCAATGTACGTCCTAGCAATCAGTATAAACCCAGGAGCCCCTCTCGGTGGTTCAATCACAGAATACTTTCCCGGATCCTTCAACGGGACACATTTCGAAGCAGTAGACGGCGCAGCACGCCTTACCGATTTCGCAAAAGACGACTACGCAGGGCAATTTTTCTACAATGTTCCTGAAAGCCAAGAACAGGTATTTATAGCTTGGGCCAGTAATTGGGAATATAGCCAGCAGGTCCCCACAGGTCCGAAAGAGGGTTGGCGTTCTGCCATGAGTGTTCCACGGAAGACTTATCTTGCGGCCAACGTGACTCGAACGGGATGGGCTCTGGTTTCTACACCTTACAATCTGGAGCCTATACTTGACACTCAACTCGCTGCGAACTCAAACCTTGGAAATAGTTCTGTGTTGCTAGATTATTCTACGGTGGAAAGTGGTGCCCTCTATTTTCAAGCCAATGTCTCGAACATTCCCAACAATACTTACAGCCAAGGAACACTTAACTTCACCTTCTCTTCATCCAGCACTCGAGAATCTATCACCAGTGGCTTTTTCTTTGGCGGTGATAATCCATTCTGGATGTCCAGACGCAACACCCTCGGATTCGCTGAGACGAATCCTTTCTTCACGGACAGATTCAGCGTCGGTAACCCGATCAACAGCGAGGGTAAATTTACATTAGAAGGCATTATAGACCGCTCAATTCTCGAGGTGTTCTTGGATGGAGGGAGAAATTCGGGTATTATGACTTTCTATCCGGAGGGAGAATTGGACACTATGGAGTTGCGAACAGGGGGCTTGAATGCTGGGGTGGAAGTGAGTGTCGCTGTGTGGGGATTGAAGAGCGCATGGGCCGCGATGCAGAGCCCCGACGGAATAGTGTTTGGAAATGTGACTTCGAGTGGGAATATGACTCAGGTTGTGAAGAGAGAGATGAGGTAGGAACGCTTATTTAATTTTCTAATTCATCACAGCATTGTTCAAGAGTGAACATTGATCTGGAATTTCAGTTCGATTTATTGAAATGTGAATGATGATGGTCCTCTCCGAGCTACCTATATCTTTTGTTCATCTTGAATTTTACAGGATAATCGGCAGAAGCTGCGAGGATTTCAATTATTAACCCCTAGCTGAACAATCTCCTCCTACCCACAATTGTTTTTCATCTCAACGTTCTCAGCTGATTCTCACAACTTGCTCAAATCCGTCCACTCTCTCTCAAATAACGGGTGCTTTCGTCAACGCCCATGCCTTATCCTCTTCATTCTCCCTACCCTCCTCCTTCAATTCAATCCCCAGAAATACAAGCCTAATCAACGTCGCCAGCGGCCCATATACCATGGGTACCAACCCTCCCTCCCCCTCCATCCTCACAACAACCCTCCTGAACGTCGGAAACACCATCCCCCCAATTTCAACCTCATCAAAACTATAATGTGTCGCCGGACTACCATCAATAACCTCCGGCGCATAATCATGTCTCCTCAACATGAAGCTCCCATCAAAATAATAAACCTGTCTCTTCGAATGGCTAGCTAGTATGAACGGATTCGGAAACGTAACTTCAAGAACACGCCACTTCTGTCCATGTTCCTGATGTAGTGGTAGTTCTCGGGCCTGAAAATCGGGGCGAGTGAGGAGATAGGGGAAATTGAAGTATTGCCACATTGCATACCCGGTGAAATACAGGAAATCGAGATCATCCCATGGTGTCTCCAGTTTATGATCGGCAAAAGAGGCACGAGGGTTGTCGCGGGAGGAAATTATGGTTTTGGTTGAGAGGCTTTCTTTGGAGACGCGGGTGGGTGTGAAGATCCATGCTTCGTCTACGCTACCGCCAAGTCCGCGGAAGACGACTTTTTGTTCTTTTGTGTAGATTGTTGCGTTTGGCGTGAGGACTTGTGGTCGGGATTTCAGAGAGAGTGTTGCGCCGGTGAAGTGAAATTTTACAGTTATGGATGTTAGTTTGGAATATCGGGAGAGACCGCCGTGGGCGGAGATGACGGATTGGATGAGGTCGCTGGGTTTGTGTTAGTCGAAAGAGTTCTTTGGTGGTTGGTAGATATTTCTTACCTTGTAGACATCTTTGTTGTGATTAGAGTTCTAGTTCGCGACGGTTATTTTGAAGCGTAGAATAAACTTGTCTCGAGATGAAAGCTCTGAAAACACGACATGAGTGCCACTTTATCAAATTTCTGCTTATTACAACGGATTAGGAATCAGGATCACAACAAGCACTAGGGATCCATGACTTTCTGCTTGCCAAACCCTGGCAAATAGACTTTACTCATCATTTGTGGCCCAGAGGTGCAAGAGATTCCTTCATGCCTGGAGTATTCCCCCAATGGATAGGATGTTGGCAAGACTGAAGAGAAGTTTGCGCTCGCCTCGACCACCATGAGTTGAATCGTTTTGCTGCAAAATCAATTACAAGCTGACCCCTCCTACTTTCATCCTCTCAACCAAATTAACACGAAGAATCTTGGGTGATAGGTCTCCTACAAATGCGATCTATTTGTAATCTTAAGGGCTATATTTGTTTTGGCCGCATACCACTGTACCTTCCATGGAGAGGATATGGAATCATTGAGAACAGAGGGATTAGTGAGCGTCTGGATTCGGAAGAAGCGCCGAACTACCAACCAACTTCCAATCAGCTCATAAGACATATTTTTGTGCTTAGAACACGACGTAAAATACGTTGCAGACGGTTTTCGTTACAAACAAAATCTCTTCTCTCGCTCGGAGCAAGTGTCAGGCAAGATCACAGGTGCTAGCATAGGGGTAAACCATCGATATATTTGCGTCTAAAGTATACAATTCATGGTGTTGAGCGTAAATTAAGTGCAGGACCCCTGAGGCTAAGCCTATTGTAGGCTACACGTGATGCTGGCGCGACAGCAAGGACGCAAGAAGCCAAGGTGCACACTGCCTCCTGGTGGACCAAAAAAGCGGCACTAATCCTGAATGTGCCACACCGTATGAGACATTCTGAAGCATGTAGTGAACCTCGAATAATATCGTATCGTCTCACACCAAGTGGGACATTCAAAATGGGCAATGCTTAAAGCCGAATTTTCTGTCCAACGCGAGGCAGCTTGTGAAAACGTAAATTCCGGAGAGCAATCCCAACTAGTTAGTTGCATACGCGTGAAGAAAAACAGTATATATGGCAGAAAAAATGGCATTGAGTCAGTTCGGGGTAATAAAAGAAGTGACGCCTAACGCCTTGGTATATCCTGCCCCTGCCCCTGCATTGAAACCAGCAAGCGCACCTTCAAAGTTCCCAAAGTAGGGCAAGAAACTACAGCCTCCAACGGTATTATGCAATTTGATACAACCAGCGAGATGAACGCGAATCTTTTTAGTCTTAAGCCGGCAAATCCCCAATCTTCCTCTCCCTCGCGACATCCTTAGCACCCCCATCCAATCCCGTCGTTCCACCAACTTGCTCGCTCAACAATGGGATCTTGTCTACACTTCTACTCCTTGAATGGCCGCCAGAATGCTCATCATCATTGCCCGCCATCATGGAGCCGAGTTCCTGACCACCATCAATATTTGGTGTCATAAGTGGACTCGTCGTCATATCCGGGCTGTTCTGCCACTTCTGCACTTCCCGCTTCATCGCCTCTAACTCGTTCTGGAATCGTTTGCCAAATACATCAATGTAATACGTAGCACCATTGTACACAGACCAACAAAATACGGCTGTGAGAAACGAAGCTGAGGCGTAGCGATAGTAGAACCACAACGGGCAAGGCAGCATGGTAAGCACGGCGTACGTGTACTGGATCAGCATAAATGCCGGCTCCTGTAGATTCTCAGGGAGGGATAGCACAAATTTCCCGATCCAGGCTTTGGAGTAGGATTTTCGGAGCCAGGTGAAGGATGTTGGACGACCAGCAGCTATCTTTTCACGACGTCGGACGGTGATCATGAAATGGTAGGAAAGCTGCCAGATCGCATAGGGGATCGTAGACCAGAGTGTCATCGCGACGAGAGAATAATGACTTTTCGACCCTGGTGGCGAGGTATGAATTGTATAGATTGCTGGGAAACGCTCTTGCTGCAGATCTTGCGGCAGGAGATGAACGAGACAATGCAGCGTGACGCAGGGCATTATATGGATGAACAAGCTGGTGACTTTATCGAAGCTGTGGAAAACCATTGAGTTCCTCCACATAGCTATGGCCACAGCATTATTCCCGAATGCCAGGCAGAAAGTACTGATGAAGAGCCGTTTCGAGTTGGGGAATATCCAAATAGCCAAAATGCAAAGGAAGTTGACGAAGTAACAAAGATCTGCTAAGAAGTAGTGGTATCCGCGTTTGTGGTAGGTGAAAAATCGAATGGGCATAAAGTAGAGAAGCTGTAGGGTGTACCAGATGTGGAAGTATTCGGGGTATCCTCCTATCAAGTATCCACTGATGAGGACGTTCAAGACTCCGCATATAAACGAGACCTTTTCTCTAGCAGTGACAACCTTAGTATCATTCCAACGCCTCCCAAGTCTGTCGACGCTCTGGCGCATCCTCTTCCGATATTTGTCCAGTTGCTCGTCCGCCGGGGGTACGCGCCTCCGCCATTCTTCAACTACGCGCTCGCGCGCGTGCGATCCCCTAGTCTTCAGCACGTCTCTCTGCTTCTTGACTTTCTCTGTTTGCGCTGATATATTCCTCTGCAGCTTCTCGAGTTGTTGGGGCAGCGCGAAATTGTCAAGGAGGTCGAATACTGTCAGTCTCTCCAAGGGCGGGAACGCTTCCCAGTCCTCTTGATATGAGCTGCTACCAGAGAAAGAGCCATTTCGTGATAATCGCGGGCTAAGATGGGGACTGCCTGGGTATGAGGCATCGAACAAGGGGGTCTTCACGCCGTCCGGCGGCGAAGATCCAGTTGAGGAGGCTGCTGCGGTAGCGCGAGATACCTCTGGAGAGAGGGAATTAGGATCAATAGCAGGCTCATTCTTTGAGCCTGGTATGGGTATAGGGTCGGACATCTCAGACAATGTACGTTGGTGAACTGTGGTAGGCGATACTCCAAATGAGACTCGGCGCAGAAGACCTCCTGTTCTTAAAACCAAACCGTCAGCCATGTTCGCATGTGTTGAACAAGATAAAGGCAGGCAGAAGTTGACCGCAGAAGGTGTATATATTAAGAATAGGCAGAGTATTACTCACCGGTCTAGACGTTGGCCTTCTGGGAAATAGGTCTATCACGGTGCAGCGGCTTGTCCAAGTGATCACGACAATTCGGAGGCTTGCTGCACGCGGGCAAAGCTATGCCGCCAGTCCACCCCACCTGAATAGGTAAATAGCTGGTGATAAGAGGCTGCACAGCGTGGCCTTGCGTTGTTGAGGGATGATGTGCGCGAGGGTATGTTGTGCTTGGAGCGCATTCAGTGGAGGATACAGATCCGTGGTGGGAATGATAGGTTGCGAGCTTTCGGCTTCAACCGTCGAGCTTAACCATCCACAGCCCCGAGTCAAGTCAGTCTCCGAGACAGAAGTGAGCAAAGGGCGAAAAGATAATGATGGATCATGGATCATGGATCATGGATCCAAAGGAAATGCCGTGGATGAGCAGAAGGTATGAGTGTAAATACAAGTGTGAATATAAACCCGAAACGAGATGTTCACATCACAAGTACGTGTCACCAGCGAGGTGAATATTAAAACTCTATCTACCAAGTACGAAAGCGTGTGCGACATTTCAGCAAGGCGGCAAGGGCAAGGCTGAGAAAATGGACATCGGGAGATCGGGCTCGGGTCATGTGCGGTACGAAGGTACGAAGGTAGAGGAGACCATAGGGGCCAGCAGCGCGCACTACTTTACCTCCGTACGACGCGTTGATGTGGATGCGGCCGATGTCGAATTGATACCACCGCGACAATCCTGACTTGGGATCAACCACTTTCCACCACCCTCCTTTTCCTACATCTTGCGCGTATCTATTTGTGATCGCTGCTCAATGCGCACTACATCTACGCATCTTCAGCTCTAATAGGCGCCTTTCAGACCGTGATCCTTTCGGCGCGTGCGCCCCTCCCTCACCCTCCCTCACCTTCCAACGCGTTCAAGTCAAGATGGGGAAGTTGATACGTCTTGAACTCTTCAGTAAGATGACCTCACTGATCGTGGAATGTCGCGCTCATATACATCCAGATTTCAAGTCCTACAAAGGCCACCATATCCTCCTTTTCGGCGACTCTTACTTCACCTCTATCATTGGCCCCAATGGCTCAGGGAAGTCCAACTCGTGAGCTACCTCATCCACTACCTTCAGAATCATCCCACTAAATCTGCGAATAGCATGGACGCGATCTCGTTCGTTCTCGGTATCAGATCATCCCAGCTTCGATCAACACATCTCAAAGACCTCGTTTATCGCGGGCGGGTTTTGAAGACCTCAAAGATCAACGATGACGGCTCCGCAGCTGCCCCCGTGACGAATGGACATGCGAATGGCGATGCCGACGGCTCAGACGAAGAGACACAGTCATCACAGAAACCAGCGCGCAACGATCCTAAGAGCGCCTGGGTTATGGCCGTTTACGAAGATGACGCGGGCGATGAGCAGAAATGGAAGCGCACCATTACGAGCCAAGGTGCGAGTGAATACCGGATTAACGATCGCATTGTCACCCACGTCCAATACAATGATGCCCTGGAGGCGGAAAATATCCTCATCAAAGCCCGGAATTTCTTGGTCTTCCAAGGCGACGTGGAACAAATTGCTTCGCAATCTCCCAAGGATCTCACCAAACTCATTGAGTTAGTGTCGGGCAGCTTGGAGTACAAAGCCGAATATGAGCGTTTGCAAGAGGAGGCGGAACAGGCAGCTGAGAATCAGAATTATAACCTACACCGCCGTCGGGGCATCAATTCGGAGATAAAGCAATACCAGGAGCAAAAGAAGGAGGCCGAGGCTTTTCAGAACAAGCAAGACGAGCGAGACAGTGCCATCGTTCAGCATATTCTCTGGAAACTGTACCATTTCCAGCGTGTGATGGAAGAATCAAGTGCTAGTATTGAGGAGCATCAGCAAAATCTGAAGGAATATCGCCGTGGTGTCGAAAAGTATCAGACACAACTGGAGGAGGCCAAATTGGCTTCATCCGAAGTCGCCAAGAGGGTCGCGAAGGTGGAGCGGAATATCAAGAAGAAGGAAAAGGAAGCTGATGAGAAGGAGAGCAGTCTGGTACCCATCGATGAAAAGATCGGACTCACTAGGACTCAAATTGAGAAGCTGAATAAAAGACTGGAAGTGCTGTCCGGTGAACGAGCCGAAAATGAAGCCAAAATCAAGGACGAGAAGAAGCAGCTTGTATTAGTGGAAAAAGCCCAGAAGCAATTTGAGCTTCAATGGCAAGAAACACTCAAGAAGCAAGGCAAGCAGCTGGACGAAAAAGATCTTAAGGAATACAACACTCTCAGATCCCAAGTTGTCACAAAGATAGCTAACAACCAGTCTAAATTGGACATTCTTGAGCGTCAGATGAAAAACGATGCGATTACTGTCAACAGTTTGAAGGGGAAGGTGGAGGCATTTCAAGCTAATGTGGAGAAGCTCCAGGGGGAAGTCAAGTCTCTCCAGGAGCGAACGGATGCTACCAAAGCTTCCGGAATCGAAGTTTCAAAGGAAATCGATGCCAAAAAGAAGGAGTATAATCAAATTAATTCTGAACGCGTCCGAACGAACCAACTTCGCACCGAGCTCGACGAAAAATTACAAGAAATCTTGAAATCTCTGGCTGATGCTGATGCTGGCCAAAGACAGAACGACAAGGAGGCACGGACTCGAGAAATGATAGTATCTCTCAAGCGAATTTTCCCAGGTGTCCGAGGCCGAGTTGGAGAGCTCTGCAAGCCAAAGCAAAAGCGATTCGATGAAGCCGTGATCACTGCACTTGGTCGAGACTTTGACTCGGTGATTGTCGACACGGAAAAAATCGGTACTGAATGTGTCCAATACCTGAAAGACCAAAGATTTCATCCGATGACCTTCATTCCTCTTGACAACATTAAGGTCACTGCAGTCGATGCGAACTTGAAAAGTCTAGCTAAAGCCCGCTTGACCATCGATACCATTGAATTTGATTCCTCTCTTGAAAGAGCTATGGCATATGCTTGTGGAAGTTCAATCGTTTGTGATGATCTCGCAACCGCAAAGCAAATATGCTACAAGCGAGGAATCCAAGTAAAAGCTGTCACTTTGGAGGGTTTCGTTATTCACAAGGCTGGTCTAATGACCGGAGGTCGGGGTCCGGAGAGAGGCAACAAACGCAAATTCGAAGACCAAGATGTCGAGATTCTTCGAAGACAGCAACAAAAGATCCGTGATCAGATTGAGGCGCTTCCCAGAGTCAACCGCAGGGGCGCAGCGGAAGAGACTCTGCAGAATGATCTTGCCGGCCTAGGCCAACGTTCAGACTATCTAAAGAGTGAGCTTGCTGCTTTCGAAAAAAATCTTGCTAGTAAGAAGAGAGAACTATCTCATGAGATGTCCCAACTGAAAACAATGAAGCCCAAATACGAGGAGCAGCTATCTGCCCTTGAAAGTATTCAGGAAACCGTACAGGAATTTCGGGATGCGGTCGCAAGGGTTGAGGATGGCATCTTTTCAAGTTTCTGCAAGAGATTGGGTTACTCAGACATTCGAAGCTATGAGGCACAGCAAGGTAGTCTGGAGCAAGAAGCCGCAGAGAAAAAGAATGCATTTGAGGTCCAAAAGAAGCGATTAGAGCAAAATTTGAATTGGGAGACGAATCAATTCAAAGATCTTGACGTTCGGGTCAAGAAAATGGAAGGTCAGATCAAGAACTTTGAGAAGGATATCGAAACGTACACCGGTGAAAAGTCTCAACTTGAGGAAGCAATAGATGTCGACAGAGCCCACGTCACGGAGTTGGAAGACGAATTGCACAAACAGAAAGAGAAGCTTGCCGCGAAGAATGAAAAGGTCAACCAGGCGCGGGGCGAGGTCGCGAAACGGAGCAAAGAAATTGAACAGCGCACGAAAGCTATCACAGCCCTAGAGACCGAAATGCAACGAAACAGTGCCGGTAGATATGCCATGCTGCGACGTTGTAAGCTCGAGCAGATTGCCATTCCATTGACGCAACAATCCCGAAAACTTGATAGTTTACCAGTTGACGAAAATCTACTTGGCGCTGACCCCGACGCAATGGATGTGGACGAAGAAGATGAGGAAGCACCACAGGAAGCCATGAAGGACTATGGTATCGAAGTCGACTTCGAAAGCCTGGAGGAGAACCTCAAAACAGTGAGACTATTTAATGCCCCCTAATAACCGGGATGCTAATCATGACGTAGCCCGACGAGGAAGAAGTTGAAGAGCAGCTACTCCAGAAGATCACAGATTTGAATTCTGAACTTGAGAAGCTGAACCCCAACATGCGTGCTGTTGATCGCCTGGATGGAGTCGAGGCACGACTAAAATCAACAGAGAAGGACTTCGAGGATGCTCGACGCAAGGCCAAGCAATCCCGCGATGCTTTTAACGACGTCAAGGAGCAACGCTTCGAGCTGTTCAACAAAGCTTTCACCCACATCTCGGAGCAGATATCTCATGTCTACAAGGATCTCACTCGCTCTGCGGCATTCCCGCTCGGTGGTCAAGCTTATCTCGATACGGAGGATGGTGATGCTCCATATCTTTCTGGCATTAAGTATCACGCCATGCCTCCGTTGAAGCGTTTCCGAGACATGGAGCACCTCTCTGGTGGTGAGAAAACTATGGCTGCTCTTGCTCTTCTCTTCGCAGTGCATTCGTACCAACCGAGTCCGTTCTTCGTACTGGATGAAGTTGATGCCGCACTCGATAATGCAAACGTGGAGAAGATCATGAGCTACATTCGGGAGCATGCTGGACCTGGAATGCAGTTCATTGTCATCAGTTTGAAGACAGGTCTGTTCCAAGGTAGCGAAAGCTTGGTGGGAGTATTCAGAGATCAGGAAGCAAATAGTTCTAAGACGTTGACACTTGATGTAAGCCTCTTCACAATCGTGCTTTTTGACAAGACTAACACGTGTGCTAGTTGCGGAAATACCACTGAGCCCATTGAGCTGCGTTACAGGGAGATGGTTTGATGGAGAGCGTGGCTGTATATTGCGAGGAACTAAGGTTGCAGGCACTTCGTACCATGGATAGTTGAATTTTCAGCATTGTAAATGACTTTCGCAAGATAATCATGAGGATGGGTCAGGAGCAATACCATTTGATTTTGTCACAATGCATAGAGTTTTGGATCGCCAGTAAAACTTGACCTCTTGAGGCATAATTTAAGATCTTGCAGATTGAAGAGTTTCCGCTAGACGAAAATCTCTCAAGATGCGTGACATATTTACAGATAAGTTTTGAATCGTTTTGATCGGCAAACCACCAAGGGCTCATGCTCCGCATGGAAATGTCTCATCGTTCTGATTCCATGCAAATCTCTCCGAGATTTTCCTCACTTCGACTTCGTCTTTCCCAATCCAACCCCCGCCAAAAAGCACACTCTCATCGTAGCCCCTGCATAAACGAAGCCAATATTACCCCATGCCATAGCATTCCACTCCTACACTTACGTTAGCTTAATTTCAAAGAGGCATTTGGGAAGCTGAAGGGCCGAGCTCTTGAGCAATTCCAAAGACAAAAGCCTAGAAACCCTTCCCAGCATTTACTCCCCATGAAGCACGCATCAACTCACCCAAAACTTTCCATAAAACCCCCACCCCAAGTCCCTGACACTCCACAAATGCCCCACATCCGCAACAAGCAATCCAAACAACAGCGTCCTCCAAACCCTCAAATCGGACGTAGATCTGAGCACCAGCGCCTCATTGATCGTAAAGAGCAAATACAAATTGGCCAATTGGGTAAGTGCGATACTTGTTGAGAGCGGGAGTGAGGATGGCGAGGGTGAGAGGGGCGTAGTGAGGGTTAGATAGGTGCTGGGATGGAAATGGGCGAAGTAGGCGCCGACTAGAGCGGATATGGGCTCGAGGACCAGGAAGAAGAGAGAGTAGAGGCGGGGGAGGGCGAAGGCGGGTTGAGTGGGTGGCATTGGAGCTGCTGGGAAGGTATGTTGGCTGGAAAGTGTGTTAACGTTGGAGAAAGTAGTCTGAGGGTTTGAGCAAATTTGAAGCTATTTTAGGATTTTGAGACTTAGATTTCAGGCTCCCAGCTTCTTCTTACATTTGCGGAGTAAGCAAATTGTCAATTCATACTGAATTGTAATGATATCTTTTTTGCCTGTGTTAGTTCTAGAGTTTGCTTGAATGACTTTTTGTAGCTCATGGTCCTGATTTATACCTATGCATGTCTCACTTTAAGTAGCAAATTCATCGGACTGAATGAAGAAAATATCAAATGTGGTGTAATAGAAGAGCCTCCAATTTCTCATTTTCTGTTAGAATATATTGTGGAGTCAACAGTATTCGCTTCTATAAGTATCTATTGGGAATTAAATAAATGGTACTATCACCAACATTGTTTACGAAGTCTGGTGGCCGCGTGCGAGAGCCGTAACACGAAAAATTCAGGTGGCTGGTTCCGGGGGGGAAATGTTCACATTCACTTTAGGTCACGACATCACAAGGAAAATACTAAAAATGCAGACACAATGAAGGCTCAGATTGACGACAACAACGATCCTATGTCAAGTCCTTTCCCGCCCTCAAACGTATTGGTGGTCCGCCTCCCCGGCTTGCTCATTTTCCCGGCGAAACATCGAGTCCAAGTGAAACATGATGCATTGAATTTCAGGGCTCGTCGTCTTTCCTTCACTCCTTCTCAATCACGTCTGCCTCATACTTGTAGACAATTGGATTAATGGTGCTGGAACGGGCCTCAACCAAGTCTGCCTCGTACTTGAAGACAATTGGATTGATGGTGTTGGAACGGCCCTCAGCCGGGGTGGCGATGGCAGCAGGTTCTAAGAAATGTTAATGATGAACACTCAAAGAGGTGTGGAACAACAAACCAGGTGCAGGAACGGGAGCCGCGGCGACAAGGGCACAGAAGAGCAGCGCAACGATGCGGATTGAAAGCATGATGGCGGTTGACGGTGGTTGGTGGTGGATGATGGATGATGGATGATGGGCGATGAGACCGACAGGTTCTATGGTTCTAGGGTTCTGGTGGTTTGGATGTGGATGTGGATGTGGTTGTGGTTGTGGTTGTGGTTGTGGATTGTTTTGGTTTGGTTTGGTTTGGTTCGATCTTCGATCTAAAGAGTGCAGGGAGATAAATACGCGCGATTATATCGACATCGACTCTCCCGAGTGCCGGCCCAGAATAGCTGGACCCCGCTCCTGGATTATTGAATTGAACATCACTCCGATTCACCTCTCATTCATTATTTGGCTTCCTCTACTACGCTCTCGAATAGCATCCTTGCGCCCAGCCAGCTGGTCCCAGCCAAGTCTGACTACACTCCCTGTGACTGTGCCGCAAAACACGTTGTGAGCATTTAGCCAGCCGATGACAGTGGCAGCTGCGACCCGACTGAAAGAGACCTTATGCAGAGACTACTATAGTTTACGGGTCTCGAACGCGGATTGGCATGTCAAGCACGTTTTCTGCCTGCCAGTTGAGACGATCCGGGGGGCTTGCCTTGATTCCAGGACATTCCCATGACATTCTTGATTAATTAACTCAAATTAAGCTGCATCTAAAGTGAATGTGCTTCTGGTGAATTCGTTAATCTTGCCTGGAAACACATCATTTAACCGCTATCATCGGCACCGAGTGCACCGAGTCATCCCAGCACATGCATACCTAGCCTCCTCCGTACTCCGAATGGATGAGGTGGGGCAGGCTAGCTGGGAACCGCGGCCCACTACTACCACTACTACTACCGTATTCTCTGGAGTGGGTGTGGTAAGAAGATTCTTGGGGAGCTCTATGCTGTATACCCACAACAACTTTGAGCCGACCAACCAGCTTCATCGCGACGTCTTATTAGACTGCAGTATCCCGATTTCGTTTTCATCTTCTCAAATCCATTTGCTTTGGTTGCTCATGTTTGGTTGCCAACATGCATAAGCAGGAAGAGGAGGAGGTTGCTTATGAACTGGTGCATGGGGAATCAGAGCGTCTAATGAGGGATTCTGAGGCTGGCCTGTCCCATGACGCTATGAGACATCATCGTCATTCGATACAGAAGAAGCGGTGGTGGCTTTCCTCTTCGATCATACATGTCGCTTTCGAACTGGTGTTAATCCTGCTTTTGTGGAAGCAATGGAAGTCAGGATCGAATGTAAACTGTGTCGACAAACATGCAGCGTGGTGTGAGTGCAAATAGCCAGATCATTTGAACATCGTAGCTGAGATTTATAGCACCGGTGAATTCTCGCATCAATGACGACTACGAAATATGGCGTTTCAATGGGACTTTTGATCTCTCATCCCCATACAAGGGCCCTCCGTCTCCAGAGGTTGATGATGCATGGTCAAAACTATGGCAGAGTCTGTGACCTCCCAGTAAAACCCAATGTCTGCTCAGAGCTGATCAGGAATAGCGGGTGCAATAAGCATCACAGAAGACGAGTTCCAGAAGCTCAATGCATCGCCTTATTCTGTGAAGGTTCCAGAAGAGTTGGGTGGTGGTCGACTGGCTTTCCTTGAAGTCACACACCAAATACATTGCCTCAACATGCTCTGGAGACACACCTACCCAGAATACTACTCCGAAGACTACAACTTCTCCTTGGCCGAGCCGAGACAGTTCCATGAACATATGGGTCCGTACTCCCCACAGTCTGTGATATGAAGCTGATGATAGTAGATCACTGTGCAGATATACTTCGCCAGAAATTGATGTGTGATGCAGATGGCTCGATCATCCCCTATAGCGTATGTGTATCCCCCAATTCTCACATTTCGCGAGTCGAAAATTCCTTGTTTTGGATATCTCAGAAGTCCCGAGACATTCGAAATATGTACTGAACTCGCGAAATTCTAAATCCCTTTTGAGCAAAGCAATACTGACTCTGAACCTCTCTAGTGTAACTATCCCCTTTCTTTGTCTCGATTCCCCTTTCGCTTCCTAGATTTTGCAGCCAAACGCTTCCCGATCTCTTATTCATCTTCCCAACTCTTAAACTCCGAACAAAACCTTGTACTAATTTATCAAAGGGGTCAAAAATCACTATGCTCCTCATCCCAACTTCAACGTGGAGCACAAGTGCCGCAACTTTGATGCTGTGATTGCCTTCGCACATGAAAGGGAAGTCAACTCGTCGAATATCGATCACGATTATTTCACAAGACCGGCAGAGTACGTCGAGTTTGATGAGCCACCGCATTTCCCAGATGCCGAAGGAGATCACTTCCCGCCCAGTCGATGAGCGAAGCTGCAAGATTGTGTGGAAGGAGCAATTTGCATGTATATGAAATAGTTGATAGCTTGATGTCGTCCGCTCATGGTGCTGTTCATTCTGCCCACATGACGAACCGTTCATCCGCACCGATATCAGGCCTGGGGGTTGCCAGGGCTCGTGCGATCGACTCTTCTCTCCTCGTGGTACCCCGGCAATTGCATTGAGGGGTGTTCCAGGTAGACCAAGGCTGCAGCACGCGGAGTAGCGCGCGGATCATGGCTAATAATAATAAATAATTTGAGAGCAGATAAGCATGTTGCCAGATCCTGGTAACCACTTTTGTCTTTCCGGGCCTTGCTTTGCAACTCTACCCCAGTCACTCTTCCCCACGCTCTGGAACTGAGAATTGGATTCATTTATTTGAGACGTCAGGAAATTATAATTGTCTCTAGAGCTCTCCGGACTGATGGCGAGGATATACCCGGAACGAGATGGAGCAGAAAATAGACCTCGCCAACCTCAAAACGTGCCCAACTGCCTCTTTCGAATCAATATCGTTCTTCCATATCACTGATTCGGCGCTCAAGCTCGGTCATACTCTGGTAGCATATTTTGTGCTAGCTAGAGCTACAGTAACCGCCATGCTCAACACACCACCAGCTTCCCAGCAGTGAATTACCCCTCTTCCTAACGATCGAGTGACACCATTGCATCATTGGACTGGCTGCAACATGGGACAGCTCCTGCGTTTCGGGCTCGGGGCACATGTGCCTTCGAACATGTAACCGTCAAGTTCGATTTTCTGTTATTCTGCCATGGGTACTCCCGAACGGTTTGATGGAGACATAGCATGTTGTGTCTGTTTCTAGATTCCTCTACTTTGGGCATCTTTCGGTTGGACAATAGTGTCTTATAGGAGAACTTTGGAGACTTCCTCATATCTACCACATTCGGAGAGTTATTCTCACGCAAGCGCGCGACTCACCAATGCTATTCTAGCGGTCTGCAGTAGGAAGGCCAACGAGTACTACCCCTTCCAACTTCGCGATATGTTCTGCGTCTTCGCCAGTATATCCGATACAAGCAGGTTTCCCCCCCATCCAAGTTTTGTTGTCATGGTCGTTTCCATCGAGGTGATTCGAGAATTGCAAATGTGTCAAAGTTCGAAGTACCTGTGCAACCCCTCAGATCCATGACCTCGGTTAGACAAATCCACAAGAATCACTAACTTCCACGCTTCATGAGACATATTGAAATAAGTGAAATTCTCTGGATATTATCATAGCTTTCTTAGCCAAATTTTCTTAAGACTTCCTTCCCCGCGTGTTTCCCGCTGGCTTATCTTCGTTCTCGTCAGGCGCGTTTACTCGGTCGAAGTTGAAGCGGCTGACTAGTATGACGCTGGGCTATTGACGTGTTGTTGAATATTCTTGAAGTGTATTGTATTTATTTGGTACCTGTACTGCCTGCGTGTCGTAAAATGTTCGGCGACACCGAGGAAGCATCGAGTCTTGAAGAAGCTCTTATCGCAACACCAAGGTACGTGGCGAGCTCATCAATTGGGGGCGGAACACGACTATGAGATGGCGCAGAAGCACCGAGGTGGCACAGCAAATTATGGTTTCCAGCTGATTGTTCGTGAATCGCATTATGCAGATCATTGGGAATCCCAAATGATAGCATTTTTCGAGCAGATAAGGCAATTACATGGGTCGTGAAGGGTGCATATCCATCGGATTCCAACCAACCATGGGCGTTGAATCCGTCGGATTCGTGGAAGAACCGGAGGGCTGTGCGGGCCTCATATCCTTCAAAACGTTATTCTATTCGGTGGACCAGCTCTCGGCGGAATTGAGCGCGCCACAACCGGATTCCCCGCAATGGGCAAAAATGGCACAGGTCAAGTCCCCACCACCAGTGGTTTCTTAGTGTGGTCCGACAGCGATGGTGACAATTGCCGGCGGATGTCTATGCAGCGCTAGGGCAGATTTGGGAAGGTAGTCGTGTAATTATACTCCGGGCGGGTTGGAAGTGGTTGGTAGGATCGATTTGGCGTATCTGCAACAGTGCGGCGCTGGACGCTGGAAGCAGTATTTCCGCACATGCGGTTGTCAATCGGACTCAATTCTGCCTAGGATCTTCGTCGGAGACTTCCAATCTGGTGGAGAGATTCGCTGGGTAAACATATGGACGGGCTATCTATAGATATGGGCATGTCACGGTGTCTCAGAGACCTTCCTCATGAGGCAGGGTCCCTGGCCATCGCAGCCATCACAGCCATCACAGCCATCGCAGCCATACACGACTGCGCACCGTTTCCAGTGCCGAAGGAGGAGCCCTCGACTCCTTGAACGTCGTGAAGTCGGACGCGGGGTTTGTGCATATTTCCTGGCACCTTTTCCAAGGCCCAAAGCCAACCTCGCAATTTATTCGCCCGCCGAGACTGCCCTCCTGAGACCTGATCCCGATCAATCGGATTCTCGTTAAACTGGCGCGATGGCGTTTCCGCTTTGATTGGCAGATTGGCAAGCGTGAAGCTGATCAGAACATGATATACCTAGGTTGAAGTTACGGCTAGGATTACGAGGACTGGGATTCCATCGTCTACCTTAATCGCTCCTGGGACTACGGCACTAGTGCTAGTTTACCTTGCAGGGGATCTCTTAGTGGCTCTTGCTCAAACACCCCAGGCTTTCCCTCCCGTCCCGCGAGCAGCTTCGCGCAAAATATGTTTCGTCGTTTCCTACGAAAAAACGCCTCTGACTCTCTCACTGGAGATGTTCTATGATGAGTGAGAGCAAGGAATCAGTGGAGTCCGACTTCCTTCCTCGAACGAGCGATGGAACAATCTTGCAGGAGAAAGAGGCCGCGGCCACGACCAAACCTCTGAAGGCCAATTCATCCGGCTTTTTTATGGTACACCAACAAACAATTGAAGATGTATAGAGTTTAAGAGCTGATTTATGGTTTAGTCAATATGGCGACACGCTTCAGGGCGCGAAGTCGGGATGATGGCCGTCGCCATCCTCTCTGCTGTAATTGTTGGCGCGGTATTGAAGTCTTGAACGACCTTTGCATGGAGTCCTGCTAAATCATATTCCAAGGCACGCCCTTTCATGATGTTAATTTTCGGCGCCCTGATCAACGATTTCAATAGCGTTAATGAGCTCTCACCAGCCGAGTTCACGACCTCTGTGAACCACAATGTGTAGGTGGAGGACATCTAGTCACTACCGAGTCTATAACTTACATCTTCTTTAGGCTCTACTATGTGTATCTGTTCATTGCTCAGTTTGTGCTTACATACGTCTATGGCGTCCTTCTCTCGATCACATCCACCAAAATAACCGGGCGACTCCGCTTCAAATACTTGCAGTCCATCCTTGTGCAAGATATGGCATACCTCGAAACATGTACGGCAGGAGCCGTAGCCTCGGATGTCTCCGAAACTGCGAATATCATACAAAGTGGACTTTCAGAATTTCTGGGGATGGCTGCTCAAGGAACAACAGAACTCGGAGCTGCGTTCATTATCGCCTTCATCGAGAGCTGGAAACTCACATTGGTGATGGTGCCAGCAGTTGCAACCCTAATTGCCGGCACGATCTTGATAGCGAAAGTGGATTCCAAGTTTCAAACGAAGGTGACAGAATGTTATAAACAGGCGTCGAGTATGGTTGAAGAAGCGCTGGGGAGCATCCGAAGCATAACAGTTTTAGGCGCGCAGCCCAAAATCCTCAAAAAATACCTCGTGTACCTGGAGCAGGCCAGGAGTCTCAGCTTCCGAAGAAGTCCAGTAGTTGGCGCTGAGTATCCCTTTGCATATTTTGTCTTGCTTTCGGCGTATGCGTTAGCATATTGGTATGGCATTCGTCTGTACCTCGAAGGACAGATTAAGTCAGGAGGCCGAGTTGTTGTGGTTGTTCTTTGTGTCAATATGGCAACGAACTCACTTCTGCAACTCATTCCTGCCGTGGGGATGGTTCTCAAAGCTAGAGCCGCAACCAAAACTTTCATGAAGACGATAGAGAGAAGGTCTGACATCGAGCGTCAGTCAAAAATTACCTCAGTACCGTATGCAAATTCCCAGCCCTCATTCTCTGGTCTGGAAACTGTACAAGATTCACTCTCGTTTTACCAATGGAGACATTGAAAATGACAGAGAATCTTGTGCAGTGGAACTTCAGGCAGTTCTACATATCTTTGGCACAAGTAATACTGACTTCGAGAATTGGCAGGAATTACTGCGAAGGCAGAATTGTCATGAATAACGTTTGCTTCGCATATCCGTCTCGACCGAATATCGATGTGCTGAAGTCTATGAGTCTCGTCTTTGAGCCGCAGCAATCAACAGCACTTGTCGGACCGAGTGGAGGCGGCAAGTCGACGATCATGGATCTTTTGGACAGGTGGATGGAACCAAGTCAAGGAAATATATACCTGGATGGCTCCAATGTTCAAGAACTGGACATGAAATGGTATAGAAGCCAGATCCGGGTTGTCGAACAGGTAATTTCAAAGAGTTGATCCTTTCCGTTTGGAACTAATTCCGATTAGGAGCCTCGCCTCTTCGATGATACGATATTTCGAAATGTAGCAGATGGCTTGAGTCTGAAAGGAACCGATCAGGTAAGGAGATCGAGGAGTCTTTTGTTTCCTGTCCTGGCGAGCTTCTGAAAGGCCTTTGAGATCAGAATGTCTCACGGCGTAAAAGCTGACTCCTGCTTTCCGACAGGGTTTTCTTCCTAAAGAGTTCATTAGAGCCCTTGTTCGGCAAGCTTGCAGAGAAGCCAATATTCATAGCTTCATCGAGACTCTTCCCCAAGGATATGATACGAGAGTAGGCGAACAAGGAAATCGTCTGAGCGGTGGCCAAAAACAGCGCCTAGCGATAGCCAGAGCAATTGTCTCAAACCCTCGAATCTTGCTTCTAGATGAGGCAACATCTGCGTTAGACGACCAGTCTGAAAAACTAGTGCAAGAAGCATTGAAAAATATCAGCAAACACCGGACAACCATTACAATTGCTCACAAGCTCTCGACAATTCAGAATGCAGATCGGATTCTGGTCATTGACCAGGGAAGGCTGATCGAGCAAGGTACTCACGAGGAGCTACTTTGGTATAATGGCTTATACAAGAGTCTTTTCCAATCCCAATATCTGACGAAGAGACTCAACAGCCTTGCTGAATCGGGTGAACTGACGTACACGCCTGAAGAGCCTATCAAGAAAGATCTAATGACCAAGGAAGGTCTTCTTGTGACTCATGAAGAAGACCACAAAAAATCATCTGAAGAATCTGGGCCGGCTGAAGCAGCTCACCTGGTCGCTGGTAGTTCATTGTTCCGTTGTCTTTGGATCATTTTCAAGTCTCAAAAGCAGCTTCAGATTCTTTTGGTGCCGGGAATCATTGCTTGGTAAGACAATTCAGATTCCCTATTCCCTTCTCGTTGCTGCCTCGATGCAAATGGGCCCTAGCCAGCTGACTCGCGCTTTTGGCCAACAGTATAGCTGCGGCTGCAGTCTACCCTATTCAGTCCGTCCTGTTCGCCAAAGTCTTTACTGCCTTCACGCTAGATGACAAAGGTCTAAAGCACGCCTCCAACTTCTATGGTCTCATGTTTTTCGTCCTCGCTATCGAAGTCTTCGTGGCATTCGCGGTCTTGGGAATAACTTTCAGCTTAATGGCAGCGTACAACAGTTTCTTTTACCGCGCGAAGTACTTTGATGCAATGCTGAATCAAGACCTTTCGTTCTTCTCCCAAGGATCGACCTCCGCAGGCGGGCTGACGGCAAAGCTATCTAGCCATACTGGCCAGCTACAGGCATTGGTCTCTACTACGTTAGGGCTTTTGCTGGTCATTATTGTTGACCTGATATCGTCCTTAGCACTTGCGCTGGCCGTGGGTTGGAAGCTAGCACTTGTGGCGTTATTTGGGAGCTTGCCGCCTATTATTCTTGCAGGCTATCTCCGCGTGAACATCGAAACGAAGGTAGCGAACATCAGCGAAGACTTGATACTTGAGAGTGCTCGCTATGCGTCTGAGGTCGTTGACATGGTCAAAACTGTCACGGCTCTAGCCCTGGAGGACACGGTTCTCAAACGCTTCCACGAAAGACTCAGCCAGATTAATGCCAGATCATCAGCTCGAGCAGCACGGAATATGCTGCTATTTGCTTTTGCTCAGAGTGCACGTTTACTTGGTAAGCACTCGCATTCTTACAATATTCACCCTCGCAAGACGAGACATCGCGAGGAATACTTTCTTCAATGCTGGATCTACTACTGAGACTTGGACATTCTATGACTCTGAGTTCAAATTTTCTGGTATTACAGCTAACAAGTCTCTCCAGGTATGGCACTGTCTTTCTGGTACGGAGGCGTGCTTCTTGCTCGCCATGAAATCAGTGCTTATGCATACTTCGTCATCTTCACTGCAGTCGTGACTGGTGGTGAAGCCGCGGGCGAATTCTTTGCCGGCTCCAATAGTAAGTTATACTAACCACAATGATATCTTCGCTGCACTTGTACTAACTATTTCCTAGATCTCGTGAAAGCCCGGTCTGCAGCAATTCGTAAGTCGATACTTTAATTCCGTGAATAAATTTCTCCGTCTTCTAGACGGTACATTGAAGAACCATCCTGCCAAGATGTATTAACGCAGTTCAAAAGTCCGAGTTGGGCTTCCAAACAAAGACGCATACTGACATATTATTTTCCATTAGAAATCTTGGACCTCCTCTCACGCCGTCCCACTATTAACCACGCGCCGGGTGACCCTCTTCCCCCAGCTCCCAAAGACCCCTGTACACCTAAGATGGCGCTTCAAAACGTCAACTTTACCTATCCTAACTCCGGTACGATACCAAACACGACCCTCAACCTTACCACACTCTCCATCCCGCGCCACTGTACTACTGCTCTGGTCGGTCGATCTGGCGCCGGAAAATCTACAATCCTCTCCCTCCTCGGTCGCCTGTACGATCCCACATCTGGCATCGTCCTCTTTGACGGTGTCCCAATTACCAAAATAGCAGCAGACGCTTACCGCAGCGCTGTCGCGCTAGTAACGCAGGATGTCCGTCTATTTCAGGGAACATTGCGAGAAAATATCCTCTTAGGCGTACCAGAATACGACCCCAGAACCGAAATACTAGATGTGAATATAGAAGAACGGATGCAAGAAGCATGCCGACAAGCAAGTTTGCATGACTGGATACAGAGCTTGCCAGAAGGATACGATACGCTATGTGGACAGAAAGGAAGGAGCTTTAGTGGAGGTCAACGCCAACGAATAGCGTTAGCTCGAGCGTTGGTCAGGGGATGTGAGGTGCTGATTCTCGACGAAGCTACGAGTGCGTTGGATTCGGAGAATGAGCGGAAAGTGTACGAAGCATTATCGGGGATAACAAGAGAGGGGAAGAATATTACTGTGGTGGTAGTGGCGCACCGCCTGGCCACAGTTAGAAAGGCAGACGAGATAATAGTGCTAGCAGAGGGTGGCATTGTAAAGGAAACCGGCGGGCATGAAGAGTTGATTAGCCGTCGGGGGGCGTATTGGGAAATGTATCGCGAACAGGATGTGGAGCGGCACAGGACCGGTGTGTGGATATAACATCCGAAGTAGATGCGACCAAGGCCCCTAGTAAATAAATTACTAAGTTGTACAAATGACTTGTCCAATAATGCCTGAGTCAAACAGGTGGTGTAGAAGTTTCAAGCTTGAGGCTCATGGAGCACAACTTTATTTTTTCCCATGCCAATTGATATGCCCCCTAGCCAGCATCAGTATTCATGCAAGGAGATGGGAAAACAGGCTTGCATAGTCACAGAGAAATGCAGACTTTTGGATTTATGGACCAGCAAGGAGGTGATCGCATCACCACCGTCTTAGGCAAAAACAAGATAGAGGTGCCTTGTCTCACTTGGCTGCAAGGAGATATGAAAAATTAAGAAATCTAAAGACGGCTTGAATGCCAGGAGGGAGAACGTTTGCCCGGTTCAGATACTTATTATTGTAGAATTCGTTCCATTCTACTTGGCCTGGCGCATTCAGATCAATCCCTTTATGGCCACCGCGGAGCACAGATCTACCCTTTTGACAAGACCGTAACCTTCGTGGGAAAGTACAAGTCAAGAGAATGAGATCTCCGACTCAGCAAGCTATGCTTTTGGTACTGAGTCGCGTGGGCACGCCATCTTTCGGGATAGGGCCGCTCCTAGCCTTGAGTGAAGTTTGGATGGAACACCAGGAACAAGACCCCCGAAATGCTTCACAGTCAACACCAAGCATTTGCAATAATGGTTCGTGCAGAAGGCAGGTTGAAACGCATGAGCTACCCCTGTGATGGAGGTGTTCCTGATCAACAGCCGGGGTTTAGATTACTCCATCCAAGAAGTCCACGCCACAGCAACGGTTCGACGCTGCTGTAAGATGCTGCTGCTGCTGTGTGTTGCGGTGAGAGAAACAACATGCGTTATGCGCTGCAGAACCCTCGAGTATGCAGGAAAATGCATCGCACAACCTGACTGCTCTGACTAATAAGAAGCAGCAAATATCAATCACACTTTGCCGTGTCAGACTATGCGCGCCGGCCAAGCCGGAGGAAAAGCTAGGACATTTTGGAAAATAAACAACATCCCGAGGCGTCGATTAAACATTCTGGCTTGCCCCATTTCAGCCATATCCCCCCATCCCCCCTGTATTCCAGGTATTCCAGGTTATTGCCGCTTTTGGCCTCCACTGTTTTTGTTTTCAAAAGCCGTTACTGCTTCTCGTTTCTTATTTCTCCATCTTTAAAGCACAGCACGTCTCTCTCCCCACATTCCTTTATCTCTATCTGCTTACTCCTCCCTACCCTTGCCTTGTGAATCATTCATCGTCGCCAGTCATTACTTGCCATTCTTTCGCTGTCTCAGTATATCTTCACGCCCTCGACATCTGCCCCCTTACCTGGCTCGTTTTTCGCGTCACCCCGCTGACTGAGACCGACCCTACGTTGCTCAGCTCTGAATAATTGACGGTCTCTGAGAGACTATCATACGCATCCTCATCTCGCCACCTCTATAGTTATCCCCCCAAAAATTGCCCACGATGGCACGAGCCTTCCCAATCGACGAATGGGCACCGGCCCAGTCCCGGAACTCCACGAGCGATTTAAGCACAATGTATAGTACAACGGGGTCTGGTGATGTCTTTGAGCCCAAAGGAACACCGCCTTCGCGGTTCAGGAACCGACTGAGGTCTCTGCCATTCACAAGAGATTCGGAAATTGCGACCGATGCAGAGAAATTGTCTCTAGGGAACAGATTACAGGTACCGGAGGATGAGAAAAAGGAGGGAGGGTTTCGCGGATTCATACGAAGGGCTTCGGTGTCTATAAAACGGAAGCAGCGACGGCATTCCCATGCTTCGCACGCGATCGAGGATAGGCCGCAGACCTCTGCCTCACCATGGCACAGACTGAGGCAGGCGACAAGCTTCAACAGACAATCGAGGTGTTTTCCTGCCCAGTGTTTCGACATCACTGCGTCTACCGACTCGAGCGAATATCTTTCTCCAATTCCAGGCTGCGGTAACGCTCCTCCAATTATACCAAGAGGGAGAGCAGGGGAAGCCGCGCGGGCACAAGCGGCCCTCCAGAACGAATACATCTTCGGTAGGAACCGTCATCTACTTTCTACCGATTACCAGCTGGAAGATCGCGAAAGTGGCATTGGTATTGCCGTCACAGAATATCACGATTCTTCGATTGATCGCGTTGATTTTATTACCCGGCTTCCAAATGAATTGGCTATTCAGATTCTCGAAAAATTAGACCACCATTCACTGGCTCGCACTGTCTTGGTATCCAAAACATGGCATCAAGTTTCTTGTGACAATCAGATCTGGCGAGGAGCATTCCTCCGAGAGAAGTCCAAGACATATGCTGTGAGTGGCCCAATCCAGCCGGGGACTGGGTTGGGACTTCCTTCATTAAACCCAAATGACGATTTCAAGGATCTTTATCGAATTAGACAAGAGTTGGAGCGCAATTGGCTGGAGGGCAATGCTGAGCCTATCTACCTCAATGGACATCTGGACAGCATCTATTGTGTCCAATTCGATGAGTGAGTTCTTTTGTATTGAAGTAGGAGCTCATTAGCTAATGTCTCCTAGATCAAAGATTATTACAGGCTCTCGAGATAAAACTATTAGGGTATGGGATATGAAGACATACACATGTAGCTTGGTCATTGGTCCCCCAGATATGGCCGAGGATTCTATTGCGTTGGGAGAGGATGGGCAATCTCAACACTTTGCAACTATGTCGGATCAGAAGCGGAGAGCGCAATCTACACCGCTCTATGTTTCCTATCCTATTCATCACAATCAGTCCATTCTGTGCCTGCAATACGACGAGAACATCCTTGTCACCGGCTCGTCTGACGGTACGTGCATCGTATACGATATCAAGGATAATTATAGGCCGATTAGGAGACTACAACATCATTTAGCCGCAGTCCTGGACCTTGCCTTCGATGAGCGGTACGTCGTCACATGCTCAAAAGACGTTAGCATTTGTGTCTGGGACCGTCAGACAGGCGCAATGTTGAAGCAGCTCCGAGGTCATACGGGTCCCGTCAATGCGGTACAAATGCGAGGTAACACTATTGTGAGTTGCAGTGGCGACTTCAGAGTCAAACTGTGGAACATCGACACTGGCAAGAATATTCGGGAATTCTCTGGCCATACCAAGGGGCTGGCTTGTAGCCAGTTCTCTGACGATTCGAGGTTCATTGCCTCTGCTGGGAACGATAAGATCATTCGAATATGGGATGCCAATACTGGGGAATGTCTGCAGACGATTGCGGCGCATGAGAATCTTGTCCGCTCGCTCCACATCGACTCCGTCAGTGGGAGGTTGATCTCAGGGAGCTACGATCAGGACATCAAGGTGTTTGATATGGAGTCAGGACGACTGCTCCTTGACTTCCCGAAGTGGCACTCGAGCTGGGTTCTCGGTGCTAAGTCTGATTACCGACGTATAATCAGCACGGGTCAAGACCCGAAGATTCTCATCATGGACTTCGGCATGAAGATCAAAGGCATTAATAAACTGGAGAGTGGTCGATGATATGTACAACAAAATACTGGCGTACTTGTGGGTTTCTTTGGTAGCGGGCGTTTGCAATTAGATGGGATGAAGCAATTTCAGGGAGGTGACACCGTGACTGTTGTTTCCTTTTGTTGCAGCATTTTTCGCGCACAGCATTTGGGGCCCTCGGCCTGTGAGAAGCATAATGCGGTGGATATATTTGATCATAGCAAGCGGGATTTTCATCGATCCTATTCCTCGAAAAGTAATCAATAATGAGAGGGCGGGATGAAGACAAGAGGATAAGGAGATAGTTTGTAGGGCGAAAATCTAAAGATTTTGAGTGCAGGCAATCTGCTAATCTGAATCTACGCGATCCTGTGATATTGCCACCGATTACATATTTAAGAACCTTCCAAGCACTCCAACAATCGATAAGTCCATGTCGGTGGTCGATTTTTTTGTTCTCGAGAAGAATGGCAGCTTCGAAGAGGGAGGGGCTCGCCTGTTTGGCCTGGCCCTACCATGTTCTGGTTGGCCGATTACCCGACTCACCACCCACACAAATTCTAAACTTCAAAGTTCGCGCACCTTGACCTGTGAAGTTTTTTCCATCCTCACGACAACCGCAAATATGAGCGCCCTCAACAAGATCGCGGCTAACAGCCCATCGCGTGCGAAGCCTTCTGATCTCGAGACCAGCATCGCTGGCGCTCTTTATGATCTTGAGACCAACACCACCGACCTGAAGGCTGCTCTCCGACCCCTTCAATTTGTTTCCGCAAGAGAGGTGAGCAATTGATTAATCCACAGATAGACATGCAGCTTCATACGAACGAGACAATCGACTTCGGCGCCGGCATACCTATATCAATTGTACATCTTCGAAGGCAGGCGCGTGCGGTTGGTTCTATCATATCAACTACAGCTTGAGATACAACATACAACAGACACATGTGTTTGGACGATGCGACAATTGATTGCTGGCTATGTCGGCGTCTGGGTTGTGGATATCGGACGGGCTGCGGACCACTGTTCTTTTCTTGAAGATGGTGGAGATCGCATGCTGACTTTGATCGCTTCATAGATTGAAGTTGGCCACGGCAAGAAGGCTATTGTCATCTTTGTCCCCGTCCCATCCCTTCAAGGCTTCCACAAGGTGCAGCAACGGTACGTCTCCATTTCCTCCCACCAGTAAAACCCAAACCTAACATTAGAACCGCAGTCTCACCCGTGAGCTCGAGAAAAAGTTCTCTGACCGCCACGTCCTGATCCTCGCCTCCCGCCGTATCCTCCCCCGCCCCAAGCGCTCCAACCGCAGCCGCACATCCCTCACTCAAAAGCGCCCCCGTTCCCGAACACTGACCGCTGTTCACGACGCCATCCTCACTGACCTCGTCTTCCCCGTCGAGATTGTCGGCAAGCGTCTCCGCACTAAGGAGGACGGCAGCAAGGTTCTGAAGGTTGTCCTTGATGAGAAGGAGAAGGGAGGTGTTGACCACAGACTCGATACCTACTCTGAGGTCTACCGCAAGTTGACTGGTCGTGGTGTTGGTTTTGAGTTCCCCCAAGGTGGTGCCTCCGAGTACTAGATGTGGTGTTGAAGCGGGGAAGAAAAGTCTGGCTTGTGTGCATAGGAATGGGCATTTGAGCTGAGATGCGGCTGGGTTTGTCTTCATGGCGTAGCTAGGTCACTCTGATAGGCTTGTGGATACCAATCAAGCTTGCCGCAAAATCAACAACCAGAAACTGCTACTTCCACAAATGGTACATGTGACACCTCGATACCTCAAACTGATTAACTCATACACCTCAGCCATAGCGTTTATGCTAAGTTCTCCATAAAGTGCTAAAAAGTGATTCGTACCAAGTAAAGACTGCCTGCAAATATGCAAATCTCAAATGGGTATATTGATCCTCTACTTTTCATCGCATCTTGCCGATCATCCCTGAAAATATACAAAGTAAACATCTGCTTCAATGACATCTCTTAGATGTCAGCAATTCTCCCTACGCCCAGTACACACCAATAAGCCAGCTCCCTCTTCTCCTTTACCTCCTTGTCCCCTCTGCTCACCACGGTATCATCGCCCTGTCCCTCCGTTTCCCACTCGACCCTTACAAAGACAGGAATCTCGACCACATCCTCATCCTCCCTCACCGGGCCTCTATCCTCCCCTTCTTTCTTCAAATAGTCCGGTCCCTCGAAAGCTTTCAAGCTCGCCGGTACAACCTCAACCACTACACTGACCCAATTTCTGCCTCTCTCCCACACCTTCCCTGCCTCAGCTTGTAATTGCCCTTCACTAGCTTCTGCTTTCGTGCGTCGTTTCTCGCGCTCTGCGCCTTCGCGGAGTGCTTCTTCCCAGGCGTCTGTGTTGGCGCCGACTTCAAATTGCGGGCACAGTACAGTGACTTTGCTCTCGAAGCGCCCTGGCGTTGTACCTGGGGTGGCAATGATAACTTTTACCCTGTCAAACAGCGGGTTCCCGAATGTAAGCAAGAACTGCGTTGCTTTGAAAGGAGTCAAGGGTCGGTTTTCGGTGGAAGTAAGGGGCTTTATGGATATGGAGGGAATATAGGAAGGTGCGACAAGGCGGATTCGGAAGCGCGTAGTTTGGACCTTTGATTCTGGTTTTGAAAGGATGTGTCGGCATGTTTTGCAGCGTTTCGAACGTTTGGTTCGCAGGAGGTAGGCTATGGGACGAAGATCGGAGACGAAGTGTTTGTGGGTGGGATGCGTCTGTTCTTTGAGTTGCGAGACGGAGGATGTATTTTCGTAGCCTCCAGTGCTAAGTTTACTTATGACCTCGTGATCTAAGGAGGGTTTGGTGAGTTGGAGGCCCTCGAGGGCATCTTGAGCTTCCCGCATAGTTCCTACTTTGCTTTTAGAGCGCTTGTCGGTAAAGCTCCCGCCTGTGTAGAGGCCCATGATTCTTGATAATGCTCCTGGTGATCCATAGCCGTAGTCTCCTCCCGTAAACCCTAGAGCGCCGGCTGGTGAGGCTTCTGCAAGCTGTGACTGGTAGAAGGCTTTGAGATTCGAGAATTGGCTCTCGGCATCAAGTGCCTCATTCGGGTCCAAGTTTACAGGATCCTCCCCCTCTTCCGGTATGTCCTCCTCTTTCACAACTGGAACTGAAATCTCTCTGCTCTTCTCCTCCCTATCTTTCCTCCGCTCCTTGGGAGTTATGATTGGTGCTCCGCCATTTTTTACCCTTGCTAGCTGCGAATATATCCCATTCGGCTTCTCAAACTGTATCCCAATCTCCTTCGAACTCCACGTACAGTATGCGCAGTTTAACACGTACGGCCCGCTCTGCTGAGCATATTCGGCCCCCAGTCCTTCTGGCGGAGCTTCTAGGCTGCTGACGGATAGAGGCGCGATGCATATTGGGCATTGAAAGCAACTTCGTGTGCATCTGCCAGGCGTTGTTAGCTTCTGATCGCAAGTGAGGCAAGGGGCGCAAACCTATTTCCCTCGCTCTTTACTGTCGAACTTGGGACCTCAAAGAGACAATTCGGACAGTACCATGTCACAATCTCATCAAGCACACATCGCGGACACCGTATCTGATGACAGTCTTCGCAGTATAGCAAGTGTTCTTGCGGGTAGAGGTTATATGGAGCTCGCGGAGCTCTGGGGTCGAACGTTCGGTCGTCTTGCTCGGCTTCTGACGGTGTGTTGTACGGGCTGTCTTCTCCTAAATGTCGTGTGGGAAGATTGGATTCTGTACAGGGGCACTGGAAGTAGACGTAGGGTGTGAAAGAGGCCATGATTTGCGCGGCCGTACTGTTGCTGGGCAAGCATGAGGGAGGTTGATGTGGGGGAGACGCGGACGCGCCTACAGGGGTTGCGTTGCAAGGTTCGCGAATGCTTTGGGAAATGGCTTTTTTTTCTTCAATTGTACTCATTTCTGGCAATTACCAAAACTTTTTATAAGATATGCACCTTTGATCTCGCCGGTCGTTTTAGTGCTACGGAGACGAATCTAGATTCATTACGGGGTTCATGCTTTCTACCACGAAGTACATACTGTTTTATTTACATTGAACGGAAGATTTACTGCGAATCCGACCAACCACTTATAGTTTTCCATTGACAAAGTGTCACATTAAAATTACATTTATTCACATCATGACTCTTCCATCCCACAGGACCACCAGGACCCGGCGCAATAACAAAAGGAACTCTTCGGCAAGAGAGCTACACGTAGGGGTATCCGAATCCCAGTTACCAAACACCAGCTCAAACAACGTTAAAAACAAAAGAAACCTTTTGGCTCTCATTCAGGCAAGGTATGCTTCCAACTCCTCATTTCCTTTCCCATCAACATCATCTTCCCAGTGCACTGTCACGGCTTTGGTGATTTGCATGTAATGGTCTTCAGCCCCTTTTTTCACCTGAAGTGGATCAGGTAAAGCCGATTCTCCGCCATAAATATTGGTAGAATAGACACTGCTAGGAATCCTTCTCGGGCCAATTGTACTCATTGGACGGTTCAAAAAGTCCCTTATAGACAATTTGGAGGGACATTCTGTCGCGCCCGAGCCTCTCCTTTCCGTGCCGTCAGTAGAAGTACTCGTTGTGGGACTTGGCGGTTCCTGTGCCTCCTCAGAAGTATTCGACCATCTGGAGGAGAGATCTACCGAAGACGATGACGCCGAGTTTGGAGACTCTTTCCTATTTTGTGCCATTTCTTCGTCGGTAGGACGGCCAGCCGTAATGCTGACGCTGTTGATGCCATTTCCGTATCCGGAAACAAGTACCTCGTGGTATGAGGAACGTTTTGGGCGAGGATGATGTAATTCGGGTATGTTACCAAGCGTGCTTAATGCTTTTCCTATTGTTCCTTTCCTCGACGTCGACGAAGTGAGCGTAGTGAGAGCACTCTCACTGTTGGCTCGTGATATTTGTGGCTTGTGTTCGGCCGCGCTGTCCTCTAGTATCTCCTGAGAGGCGCGGTACTCTTGTCTCAACTCGGATCGAGGAAGTGTTTCAGGTAGGCGCTCGTCCTTCCACGGTGGACAGCCAGCTGTCTGCACGCAAAGGTTGTATTGCACATTATGCGTATCCCGCACCTCTTCGGGAACTCTCGTCGCCGACAGGAGTGTTTGAAGAATTGTATAGATCAAAATCCAACGAACCTTTCTGGCATCCTGCTATTAGTTAGCACAACTTGAACACGAAAGATATATCGCAAAACTAGCATATGAGGCCGTGGTCGTAGAATATTTCATTCTTAGTGACCTTCTCAGCCCAGGAACTGTAGACGTGTGTGCAAACACCTGCAATGTCTCAGATTCCTTGAGAATATTATGTGGTCTTTCATAAGATCATCTTCAGATCTTCAGAAGAGATCAACGTGGGAAGGGACACAATGCAGGGTTTTGCACGCAAATCTTCATCGCTGGGAAATCCAGACCCAGAGGAGGTGATCAATCTCGACAGTGACTTACTGTTGTAGACAACTTTTCCTTTTTCTCCGCCTTGGAAAATTTGGAAAAGGTTATCTCTTTCTCGAACCCCTTGTACGCCCTGACTAAACTGCAGTCGTACAATGCAGCGTCCCTACGATTGGTGGCCTTCGTCATAGCAGAGTATGCGACTAAGCGTGCATCTGGCTTGAGTTTGTCCGCTTTGTTCCAAGTAAATCGTTTGCTAAGCACTTGTTTCGATGACTTTGATGATTTTGATGCAAACTCGCCGACGTTTGGCAGGAGCGGGACTGCATAGGGCAAGGGTGGGCATTTACGCCGCTGGTCAAATGCTTGAACACTTTGCACAACACAGATGCCGCCCTGATGTGAGACATTTGTCACCGAATCCAGGGACTTATCAGCCAGAAAATCGTAAAGTCTTTGGAATTCAGAGGTCATTTGACCAAAGATATTTTTAGGGAAGGCGGCGCTCTTGTCAGCGCAAGAGGTAGGAGGATAGTATCCTAATTTGGCCACGAAATAGGACTGAAGGAATGATCTAAACTTGTCGAGGTGTGCTCGGGCGGCAGAGGAGAGGCCCATATGAGCGTCAGATAAATCGTCTTCGAGGAAACTTCCCAGCCTTCGGCCGCAGTGATCCAATCGCATATCTATTTCTAGTCTCGACCGGGTAACAAGTGCTCGAGAAGTTCTGCTGATGAACTTGTTCAAATCAGTACCAAGCGATCGAAATAATGAGAGGCCGAACTGCGTGCGGCAGTTTCAACAAAAATAAAATGAGAATAAAAGACCATACCTCAAATCCCGGACTGGAGATTAAAATCTCGTGCATACCAACACAATGGGCAAATGCGTCCATCCATAAATCTCTGAAATGAAAATGTTCAGCGAAAAAGAGGATAGCGAGAGCATGATTTGGTTGGTTTCTCATGTCCGCATATCCTTCCTCGTCCATGTAGTCAATGATTGCCTGAACATTATCTTCTCCTTCTGACCTGAATTCATTCATGCTATTGAGGAGACCGACGAGCGCACCCCCCAGATGGTTTCCGACCAGCGGCTTTCCAAATATCCAGGCGAAGAAGTTGCGTGTCGCAGTATGGTACAAGAAAGCCTGTCCTCTCTCGGTCATGGGCGGCGCTGGAATATATAACTCAGCGCATGAAGATTTGAAATAATCTCCATCTTCGTTACTAGAGTCCGACAATGAAGGTGATTCAAAGAACTTTTCAGCGAGAAATCTGTGCATTAGTGGGTGGCAATTGGTCTCCACGAGAGCTTCAATAGGAAGTTTAAATGCTGGGCCTCTTCGAGATTGCCCTCTTCCGTACAGATGGACGTTGCAATTGCCTTTGGGAAACCACAGCTCAGGGTCCTATCAACTCATTAATAATTACTGAAACCCAAAACAATGCCTTCAAATACGTACTTTTCTTAGACTGTCCCATCCTGTGGAAGTCCTAGAGGCTCCATCCCACCGTCTGATATTCATATTTGGAGCTCGATTTCGAAATTCGGGATTTCTCGCAGTCGACCGTTTCCAACCCAGTGGTCTTTCAGAGACCCCTTTGTACAAAGAAAGCTGCGATGGAACAGAATTTTGCCCGTCCGAATATTTCCCTGAACCACGAAGTAGCGTGGAAGTCCTAAGTGAAGATGTCCTTGACGGTGGTTGAGGAGGATGGGCCATAGTCAAAGCCATGTTCATGCTGATATTCATAATGCACTACCCCGTATGCCAATATGTAGTGTCCCTGTTTACTCCGAGTACTCCTGATTGTGCACGTCACCCAATAAACTCTTGCAATAGTTGCTGGTCGTCGTTCACTAATGCGTCAAGTTCGCACCGCGCACTTTAGCGCTGCCGGGGATCTGCTAACGACTCCTCGGTATTTATTCTGTAGAATGGTCGGAATGATATGGAAAGATAAAGCTCCAGCTTGAGGATGGATTTTTGGGCCAAATTTCTCCACGAGACCGATGATAAAAATTCGAAGAAAGGCTGTGGAGAAGCAACGAAGTCCTCGGGGGATTGGGCCCTCATGATATGGAGACCTCAGCTGGCAGGACCCTTTGAACCCTGTGGTGCAAATCGAACTATTGATAGCGGAAAGCCATCGACTCCAAGCTTCCCCACCGTGCAGGTCCTCATTTGCGCAATCAATATGCACGATGCCCTTGTGCACTGCAGCATAAATGACTTGTGGCTGGAGCTGAATGGACAAAACCAGCGAAGAACCCCTTCAGGAGGTTCTAAAAGACGCCTCGCTCAGGTATATCCCGCCTGTTACAAAATATTTCCTTTGGGGGACGAGTAGATTCTCCTTCAGCCTCAGCCATGAGGGGAAAGGCTGCTTCCAGACCTGTCACACGGAAAGCTTATCAATTGTGTGATTTGTATCGCGTTCAAAATGCTCCACAACGCGGGGTAATTGATCGTCAGACTTGTAGAACATGAGGGAATGTCTCATTATCGTTTGTAAGGCAGAGACATTTCAAAATGCGCACGGGAGATTTCACGCAGCATTATGATCTTCTCTGAAGGGAAGGCCAACCAGCAGCTTCAAGATTGATCCACACAGGGACCCAAGAACCTGGCAAGAGAATCCCAGACACCATTGGTGTTCAAGATGCTCGCCAAAGCTGCATCCTTACATGCGTCTCGCCGTGCCGTGTCCCGATCAGGCGGCGTCGCCAAGATTTCGGAGGAAACCAGGCTGCTGGGCTACGACTCCTCCAGCGGACCCCAGCAAGCCACTTGGAATTCTGGAGAGGTCGAGGCACCGTTCTCAGCAGCGCCCACGCGGGGTGGCTCCCCTGACATGGCTAGTGCATCACGCGCTGGCTGCGGAGAAAGGTGTCAGATGAAGGGAATTGTAAAGTCTGAAGTTTCTAGGAAATTCTGGACCTCAGGATCGCTTTGAACCAGTCAGACTTCGAATGTTCTCGAGTTCGCTGAGGACGCCGGAAATGTTGAGGCAGCCCAGGGAGATTTGCGGGTGGTAGCACTCTATTCTGCTGTACTTTGCCGTCTCTCAACATGCTCGGGAGTGTGGTTTTCCGTTCTCGGCAGCATCCCCGCGTCCACCTGTTTGGTTGATGGCAAAGAGATCTTTGACGGATGCTCCAGGAGCCGCGAAAATCGGCGGGGGTCGCATGTCCTGGTTCGATGAGAATGCTTTGGTGTAGTGAGGAAAGTGCATTTGTCGTCATCTGGCGATCACGTACCCAACTGCACCAGCAAATGTATTATCTAGCCGCGAAATCCATGGGGGACTGTAGATTTTGATCAGTGTTGATTATTATTACAGGGAAGTTTTTATCGACCGACCCATGCAGGCACGCTGCCCAGAAAATCGGAAAAGTTCTAACAACGCCAACCAAATCACCGGAATTTGGAGTATGAGCCCATATAATGGGCCACCTTCACTAGAAGATTTGCTCGAATTTCGGTTGCTATTTATTGTTTCGTTCCTTTTAAAAAATCATTATGAGTCTGAATATACTGATAGTCGATCGATCCCATAATGGTTCCATAGGGAAAATACACATTATAGGTCCAAATTCCGTAATTTTCGGCGTTTTATCAAGCTTGCTAGTTTAGGTCATTTCAGATAGTTATAAGTATGGATCTGTTGAGGGCCACTTTCCTGTGCTACTTTGGTGGAAGTCCTGAATCTGCTGCAGATTTATTTATTTGAGAATTTTCGGATCGAGCGCTCAAGTTGAGAGGTCTTCAATATAAAACAATGTGTAGTTTCCGTTCCTAGATTGTCGTATAATTGGCGAAATCTTCCATGAAAGGAAAGTACAGCCAGACTGCTCAGTCGAGCTCTTGCAAAGTTTCGTACTCCGTAGGCAAGTGTTCCTCCTCAATCCAAGCCTTGATGCCTCTTGCCAGAAGCTCGACTTTCCCAACTTGCAGTGTCCAAGCATGTCTGGCTCCATGTACCACCACTGCCCTACTATTTCCTTCTCCATGCGTACTTCTTAGCCATGCGCCTTCCTCTCGAGCATATCCGACCTGCAAGCCCTGAGAGTCAGCGTTGTTCAATCAAGAAGTACATAGAGCTAAGGGGAAATATTTTGTCCAATTATAATATCTCGAGAGACACGAGACAATGCTGAAGAATACTGCATTTGTGAAAATTAGAGGCCATGAGAATGTGCATACATTGTCTTGTCGACCGGCAGCAATGAGTAGCGTTCTGGCAGCAACTTTTTCACAAACATCCTTTCCACTGCCCCAATCCTGCCTTAGCATCTTGAAAACGCCGCGGGTGTAATCCCAGCGCAGCGATTGTCTCATGTTGAAATACAATTCGTCGTTGAACTCGGAATCTAGCTTTTTCAGTAGTGCATCAAGCCAAGATCTCGGAAGTAGGATCATTCCAAGAACTGCGCCGAAATAAGTCTTCACAGCTGTCCAAGTTGAAGATAATCTCGAAGAATAATCGCGTTCGCAGCCAGTGACGACGATACTTGATACAAGCTCGGGGTACCTGGATGCCAGGTAAAGTGCTACATATCCTCCGAGATCACCACCAAAAACATCTGCTCTTCCATTTCTAGCATTCTCAGAAATCAATTCCGCAAGTAGTGCTGCGATTGAAGAAAGATTGAATGATGAGTGAGTATCTGCTGAGCGGCCCTGGTGAGGTAAGTCTGGCAACAGGAGATGGTATTCCAGAAGATGGGAAGTTGAAAGGAGGAGGTGGAATTCGTGGTGTGAAGAATACATTCCTGGTAGAAGGAGAAGGGTGCGCGAACCCCTAGGATTGAGTGACTCGAAACTTATCGCTGATCTGTTCTCTTCAACCATGATTTCGGTGTTCTTGGCGAGAATAATTTTGGTTCAGACGCAAGCGTGAGAAAGTCGGAGTCATAATGTTTTCAATGGGAGTCGGTACAATGTACGGCCGCTCTGACAAGATGTTGGAAGAAAATGTGACCCTCGAGATTGAAGTACCCGTAAGGGACGGAGGCTTCAAAGAAACTGCTTGATAATGAACTTAAACGTATAAGATAATATGTGACATCAAATGGCTGACCCAAGAAATAATACCTGTAGCGGGTTTCTGTGGGTCGGTCCTTTTGGCCTCTCTTCATTCTCGTGGAGGCGGATTATAATATTTACAAGCTGATTGTTACTGTACGACATGAAACGATACCACTTCCGGAATCCAGGTACCTGGAATATTCAGTTCAGCGCCAGGGCCCAAAGCAGAAATGGGAATGCAAGTCGCCGAAAATGTGCCATCTTGAGTTGGCGCTTCCAATAGCTTCTGACATGGAACGCGACCGGGTTCCAATGCCCTCAACTTGATATCTCAGAATAATCAAGTAAGATACCATCAACATTGCTACGGAGCTGATTCTCGTAAGCTTAATTAGTACCCTGAGTGATTAGAACATTGGATATTTTGGGTGCCAGTAAAGGCTAGTAGGCACGCAGGCCCCGCCGAGACTGCGTTGAAATTCCGAGCGAATGAACTATCCCCTGTCAACAGGTCCCATGCAGCAAACCCGTCGTCTCATCCCTCTGTTTTGTACTTGCCCCGTGGTCGATACCCCGCAGCCAAGGTGCTCAAATAAGGCGAAAACTTGACGATTGTGAATGGCCTCAGTTGTGGCTGAATCGCTCTCGTTCTTGCTAAGTACGAAGTCTGAGAATTCCAATTGATACAGACGATAATGCATAGTAAAGAAAGTATGGCTATAATTAAGGCGATGAGTTGGGTGTCCGAATACGAAGTAAAGTGAAAGTTCAATCAGTCCCCGCCAACCTAAGACCCCGGATTACGAGCGAGGTTGTACCTACGTATTGGGTCAAAACTGGACTAAACCATTTACGGACTAGTTTAGCATCCACTACACCAGCCGTAATTGGAAAGACCCCATCGCGACGACGACGATGGCAGCAACGATCACAACATTCACCTGAAGGTATCACGGCCGCCGAACGTGTTTCATCACCCGGCTTTGAACAGAACGCGCCTCCTCTGACTCCCTCTGACTCCCCGCCGCCCACTTTCCGATGCGCTCACCCCCTACCACCCTGCGTGCCCCTTCCACCGTTGATGTCAACGCGCGCCGAAGCTGCTAGCAGGACCGCGCATTCGACTTGGATGAGAGGTTCTTATTAAAACAACATGACCCCGACACCCGCGACGCCACGTAGACCTGCTTCCAGCAGACCTCGCTCGACGCGCCCCCGCACTTCGACAGCCGCCGCTCGATCTGACCGACCCAAAGCCTCCACCTCCGAACCCCCCAAGAAGAAATTAAGATACATTCCCGGTGGTCCCGGTGGCGGAGGGAGATATGTTGATGACCAGGGCACAGAAATACCTGTAGGAGGAACTGGCCCTGGAGGATATAACTACGTTGGACCGCGCGGACGCATAGGACGAGCGAACGCCGCAATGGGCCTTGTACCACAGACTTTCCCGAGAAGAGATCGAAGCACGCGAACAAGAACAGTCCTGCCCCGATCGCAGCAGCCACCTATGAGGTTCACTTCAGCAGCTCAGGCTGCGGCCGTTGTGCAGAGCGATGGGTACAAACCAAGAGAAGAACGAGCGTGGGAAGAATTCCATCCGAATCTAGACATCGAGGGTGTTCTTCGTGCGTTCACCGTGAATGAGATTCAAGGAATCCAGGAATCGAGACCTGTCACGCCTGTTGCTCCCTCAGCAGAGGGCTCAACGACTGGCGCAACGGGCGCGGAGACACCAAATGGAGTTGAAGGATCCAAGACCAAGAGTGAAGGAATCCCTACACCAGCGGCATCTTTAAATGGCGAATCTCCATTGACGATAGCAATACCTGGGACACCAGGTGGCGGTAGGAGACGCCCTGGACGCCCCCCAAAAGATCCTGTCGCATTTTACTCTGCTAAGGCGGCGAAGATTGGGGCAACATTAGTCGGTGGAACTCCAAAAACACCAAAACCCATGCCCCCCGTGCAAAATATCAACGCCAAGGAGAAGTTAACATTGCCCCAACCATCATATCGAAAGACTGATACCCTTGCAAGATTTGAGGATAAGGCACTGGGGTTGGTGCGCTACGTCGATAAATCTATGGCCAATGTCGGTTATCAAGAGACTGACGTCTTCATTCGCCCTGAGCATAAGCTAATCAAAGTGTCGGACGCTAATATGGAAGAAGATCTGGATCTTGGACCTGGCCATAAGAACGAGAGTGATGGTATTGTAGCACTCGGAAGTGGCGGTGTTGGACGCGTGGAATATGACATGGACGAGCAGGACGATAAATGGCTTCAAGAATACAATGCGGAGCGGAAAGCCATCAATTTTGAACCAATTACGCGAGAAATTTTTGAGATCACGATCACAAAGGTGGAGAAAGAGTGGCACGCGTTGGAGAAACGCATACCCAAACCTAATCCGAAACCGCCGCAGACACATCGGCCGAGATCAAGTTCAGCTGCTGCTGTCAACGGTGAGCCACAAGTTGGAGAGGAGCAGGATAGCAAATGCGCCATTTGCGACGATGGGGACTGCGAAAACACGAACGCTATCGTTTTTTGCGACGGGTGTGATTTAGCTGTCCACCAAGAGTGTTATGGCGTTCCCTTCATACCTGAAGGTCAATGGCTATGTCGAAAGTGCCAGCTGATAGGTCGCGGCATCCCTGTAATTTATATCTTCTTTCAGAATGAGGCAAAAGCTAACGTAGTTACAGACCTGCATTTTCTGTCCTAACACGGATGGAGCGTTCAAGCAAACAAACGCCTCGAAATGGGCTCATCTTCTATGCGCGATGTGGATACCTGAGGTCTCACTGGGAAATCACACCTTCATGGAACCAGTGATGGATGTTGAGAAGGTCCCGAAAACGCGATGGAGGCTGACTTGTTACCTGTGCAATCAACGCATGGGTGCTTGTATCCAATGTGGGAACAAGAACTGCTACCAAGCATTCCACGTCACGTGTGCTCGAAGGGCTCATTTATTCTTGAAGATGAAGAACAGCCATGGTACTCTCGCCGTCCTCGATGGAAATGCGGTCTTGAAAGCATTCTGTGATAAGCACTGTCCTATCGACTATGCGAAGGAGAATGATGTGGCACGAGCAACACGTGAGGCACGGACCTTCTACAAGAAATCTATGCGTGGTCGACTTTGGGCAGACAGTCAAGCTTCGGCCTTAACAATGGCTGCCAATCATAGACATGCAGTTACCGAGCACCAACCAGATGAATCACAGCTTACTGGTGCTAAAGTTGCCCAGGCTCTAGGCGACAGCAAGAAGAAGGGAAATCAGCCTGCAAAACCAATTTGGAAACTTCCATCTGGTGCACCAGTTATTCCCCAAGTTGTATTCAATTCTGTTGAGAGCTCTCTTCAGCGGTTCAACATTCGCAAACGCAAGGAATATGCTGCAGATGCCTGTAGGTACTGGACTCTCAAGCGTGAAGCGCGTAGAGGTGCCGCACTTCTCAAGCGACTGCAACTACAGATGGAAACATTTTCGTCAATGGAGATCACTCGAAGGAACTTTGCCGGCATGGGTCACGCCGGCAGACCAAGACTGAACCGGAGAATCGAATTCGCTCAGACATTGATTGAAGACATGGAAAGACTGAAATCTCTTGCCGAAGATGTCATGAAGCGGGAAAGGGAAAAGCTTACATCAGTCGAGCTCGAGGAAAGCGTCGTCGACACCGTCTACTTCCCGATCGCCAAGATGTTCCCACCGATGATTGAAAAAGCCATTGTGTAAGTAATCGATCTTCCAGATTCTGCAACTCTTTCTTTGATGCATCAGTTTTGTATTCATTCAGCAACTAATTGCAACAACAGGTTAGACATAAAAATGGTTTTTATGGATGGCTTACTTGATCTCAAAAGGAAAGTCCAAAACCGGTTCTACACTACCGCTATGGCTTTTGCCCACGATCTGTACAACGTCTTCCACACGGGCGTTGTGACCCAACCATCACCAGACTCTGAGATAGTACTATCGAGCGAAATCAAGAAGCCTGTAGTAATGGATATCAAGGAGAGAAAGAAGCTTGGCAAACGAATTGTCAAGGCTATTCAACCCCAGCTCCAGATGGCAGTACGCGCGGAAGCGGATATCAGCGGCAAACAAGTGGATAACCTCTTGAAAGAATTGGATCAACTACTTGATGCTAGCGTTCAGCCGACGGGAGATACAATTGCAGTTTCCGTTGGCGATTCAAATTCTCTAGCTGACGTTGATGCCAGGCATGAGCGAGATATTGAGATGGCAAATGGTTCACAGCATTCAAATCATGAGAACGAATTTACTCAAGGTTCTAGAAAACAATCCAATGGGTTGGAGGGTGTGGAATTGGAAGATGTGGAAATGAAAGATGTCGATGCACCTGGTGAAGAGGTTGATTTTGAGGCACCGCGATCGACTGAAGAGGTCTCGGAGAAGGCACTCACAGAAGTTGATGGGAATGTCTCCCAGATCAAGACCGACCAAGTCAACGGTGCCAAGAATGGCAAGAAAGCCGAAAGCAATGGTACCGATAATACCCAACACCCGCCGACACCACCACTTTCAAATGGTGATTCAAGTACCGATAGCACTGATCCGCTCGTCAATGGCGGGATACCTTGGTACTTGAAAGAATTTCATCCAGAAGGGACAAGTATTGTCCAAGAAAGGGTAATAGGAAAGGACGCTGTGTCCCAGCGGAGTGAGGATCTTAGCGACATGGACGAGGACGAGCTGAAGGGCCTTGGGGTCGACGTTGACGAGACCGGCGATGCGATTGTGGCCGTCGCAGGTATTCCCAAGCCGAAGAAAGCCAAAGCGAAGAAAAAGAAGCCGAGGAGATAGGAAATCATGGAGAACTTGTAAATGGTATTGTATGATAGACTCATCGTACACCTGGCGCTTGGATGGAGTTGAGGAGCAGGGCGTTTGAGCTTACGAGCAGGATTGCTTTGGGGGGGGGTTTTTGCTGGTTTGCTATGGTCATCAGATCCAGGACACTGTAATAGGTATTTCAATCAGACTGTTTGAGTCAGCCGATATGAGGCCAGCGATACACTTGTTTAGAAGCACATCCCTCATCATGTCAAATCATTGTTGATGCTCTCGCAAGACCTTACTTTCCCCGACACCGGCATACCTTCCCTGCTCTCTCCGCCAAAGTCATTGCACTTCGCCGATTGGTGGGATAACGCGCTCCACATCTCCAATTGCTTTCTTCTTCCACGCCTCACGCGGATAATATGACTGCTTCTATCCCAGCAATTTTTCGTACCCCGCGGTCGTGGGTGGGGTCGCGGGCCGTTGTCACGAAATTGATTTTCGTGTTATTTATTCTCTCCTTTCCTTTCCTTTTGTGCTCGCACTACTCCCTCTTTATCTCAATTGCTTCGATCGTTTGTTCATAATCTTTTGTACAAAAACTTATTTATTCACTGATTGTTGCCAAGATGGTTTACCCAGATTCTTGGAAAGGCTTCCAGATCGAAGACCCCGCCAAATGGACAGAGTTCCACCTCAATGATCTGAAGCCGAAGCCATTTGGGGATTTTGATGTTGATGTTAAGATTCAGGCTTGTGGAGTCTGTGCGTCGGATTTACATACTGTAAGCGGAGGGTGGGGAGAGCAGCATTTCCCTCTTTGTGTTGGACATGGTGAGTTCCAAATTCTGGTTTGTTTCGGTGGGGCCGAGGAGTGGAATGGTGCTTTCCACTTCCCTGGAGCTCACGAGAGATAGTGGTGTCTTGGGCTCTATAGAAGCCGACCTCTTGTGGCAGAATGATTTGCTGATGGATACGCAGAAATCGTCGGGACAGCAGTGAGAGTTGGGCCCAAAGTGACGCTCATCAAAGAAGGATCCAGAGTTGGAGTTGGCGCACAATCATACTCCTGTCTCCAATGTCGACAATGCAAGGCTGACAACGAGACGTATTGCCGGCACCAGCTGGATACTTACGGGGCAGTCTGGCCAGATACTGGAATTGTATCGCAAGGAGGGTATAGCGAGTACGTGAGGACGCACGAGCATTGTGAGATATTTTCCTCTTCCCTTTCTCATTCTGCAGAATGCTGACAGATGGTTATTGAAGGGGTTTTTCCAATTCCCGACGGCCTGGCCACCAACAAAGCGGCGCCAATGCTCTGCGCAGGCTTGACTGCTTACTCCCCTCTCGTTCGTAACGGCGCCGGGCCTGGGAAGAAGGTGGGTATCGTGGGCCTTGGTGGAATTGGGCATTTTGGACTCCTCTTCTCAAAGGCTCTGGGCGCAGAAACATGGTAAGCTGGACGCAGGATAAAGTGGTATATAGCGTGACTGATATGTTTTAGGGTGATTTCGCGCACACACTCGAAGGAAGCAGACGCGAAGAAGATGGGAGCAGATGGCTTCATCGCTACAGCTGACAAGGACTGGAATGAGCCGCATATCTTCTCTTTTGATTTGATCATCAATACGGCATCCAGCTCGGAGGGCTTTGATTTGGAGAAGTACTTGAGTTTATTGGATGTTCATGGAAAGTGGATCAGTGTTGGACTCCCAGAAGGGGAGGGACAAGAGGTCAAGACACAGACGTTCATGAGTAATGGATGTTTGATTGGAGCAAGTCACTTGGGGAGTCGGAAGGAAGTGCTGGCTATGTTACAGTTGGCGGCAGATAAGGGAGTCGAGAGCTGGGTTGAAGAGATTGACATAGGATTTGACGGATTAAAGACGGCGTTGACGAGGTTGCATAACAACGATGTAAAGTATCGGTTCACGCTTACGGGGTATGATAAGATTTTTGGTGCGTGAGGATGGAGATAAGGGAGCGATATGCTGGTGCTGAGTTTGGGGTGCATTGGAGGGGCATTTGAAGGAGTGAAGTGGGGGGGAGGTGTGGCGCGGGCGGCGATTTGGGATGGCGGGGAATTTATCAATGCGGTTGATCACAATTTAAGTTCGGAGAGTCCCTGAATCTAACAAACCTCGGAATCCTTCTCGGCCTTGTTATTGCGCCTTCCTTCAGACTTCCTTGCATATTATGTTGTGACAATCTTCATACCTTGGACTTTCAGACCCGAGGGGAGGCGAAAACGGAAGAAAATGAAGACACCTTTGAAAGCGGCGAAGATGAACAGATGAGTAGGATGATGATAATGATGATGATGATGCGTAATATCGAGTAGACGTAGGGGTTGTATTAGCATCTGTGTTTCTGGGGTTTGGCAGAGGAGTTGCTAAGCGGTGAGTTTAAGAGCAGACGCTATGATTAAAAGTGAGTTTTGAAAATTGCCAAATTGATTTGACAATTGTCTGGATACTGGAAAACAGCCTTAGGATGTCTAAGGTAGAACCAACTACCACTACAGGTGAAGCACTTCTGTGCTCAGGTCTTTTGTGATCCCATTTACCAAAATCTGAGAAAGTAGTAGTTAGGGAGGAAATACAAAAGAAGATAAGCATTCCCATGGCGGTACCGAATTCGGTGCCACTTGGTAGTCCTGACAGTGCACGACCTTAAGTTGTCCCAAAGTAGGCAATTAGACTGATCGTCATACAAAAAAGACTCATTCTGACATGTGGCCCACGAAAGGATCACGACTTTAATCTTGATAGATCTGCAAGAACAGCTGGTGATTCTAGTTGAAATTACCTGTCTTCGACTTCAGAGGGGATTTCAGGTGACTGGCCTAGGAGACATCATTGGCAGCTTCTATTGAACTTGTTTGTAAGGATCAGAACACAAGATAGTACCAAACAAATGACCAGGTAATGCCCTTCTAAAAAGTCGTGGCAGATGGGAAACCTGGACTTCCAGTTCTTTCTCATCCCATTTGCGAGACGTGGGCTGTTTCACGCCCTGGCCATTGGGTTCTTGCGTTTCGAAACACGACGACTCCTACAACCAACGAACGGGTCCATAGATTCGCCTGTGAAACGGAACACTGGCTCCGGAGTACTGTTGTTTGTATCTGGCACAAAATACAGTAGAACCTTATATCCTAGGCTCGAGAATGTTTTCGAATTCTCGACGTGCTTGTCAATGAAAGGTCACACAGGGCTGTACTCTGCAAACGGACCGAGAAGTGAGGCCGCGCTTCTCGAATAATGACCCCAAGTTCCCCTAAAGGGACAGAGAGTGGTGGTACCTGCGCCTCTGGGGTCGTGCGTCTAGTTCTGGTGATCTGCCGAGCACTGTCCTTCCTTCATGATCTCCTGATGTCCGTCGCAGATGCTTTTGCAGCAGTAGCACAGGAGTCGGTAGTCGGGAGCCTACCGTAGGCGCAGATACCCCCCGTAAAGCTTGGCATCTGGGAGGCTGACCCCCGTCATGTCCCCCCTGATAGCCTGTGATATGTATCGCGGTAGCTCCTTGACGGGGCTTAGGGCGCGATCTGGTTACGCCACTTGAGCGCGTGTAAATCTCCGACCAGCGTTGCGGTGCCCAACCACAGGTCCACAGCGGCCTTGTGCAGGATCTCAAGCCCAAGCGAGCCCGCTCGAAGTTTCATCTTGCGGTAAATTATCCCCAAAGGTCCAATTCATTGACAACCACAGCGCGGCACTACTCTGTAGACCGCAAACCCTCTTTACACCTTTGATAGCGACGGACATGCCAGCTGTTTAGCCGGCCACTCACAGCCAGTCCCTCCCTTCCGTGCTGTGTGTCCGCTGCGGCTCGTGGCCCCGCAGAGCACCAGATGCATTGATATTCCCCTGAATAATAATAACAAAATCATCCAGGGCCTTGGGAACGATCTTCGCCCATTCCATCGCGCGTTTGTTTCGATTTGGTGCTTTTGTACCGCAGGAACGCCTGACACTGGTCAGCCACTGGTGGACGAGCTAGATTGGGAAGCCTTCACATTCCTGTGATGCCTTCCGTTGGACAAAGAACCCCAGCACCGGACGCTCCGCAGAATGAGTGCCAGTGTGATATACCGAGGCCGTCATCTGGGTCCCGGCACCAGGTCACTGCCCGCTGGCATGGTGAGGTGCAGCCATGGACGAAGCTGAAGCTTTTTGATATAATAAGTCGTGCCGCCCCCGAAAGGGTAAGATTCCACACCCAGACTTCTGAAGTCGATTCCACTCTTTACAATCATCTTCATTGTCAGACACATTCACCGTCTTCATTACTTGTGAGTGTCCCATTCCTGAATCAAAACGTTGCGTTTTGTGTTATGTTATTCGCTCCTGCCACCGGATTTGCAAAAGCCTCAATCACATTCACCACAATGGCGGGTCACAATCCCAACGACTTCTTATTGTACTGAAAGTTCTACAATAAGTCCACTCCAATTATATATTTGTTCTTCTGGCATCCACCATTTCAAAACAAATGAAGCTGGAAAACCCTCAAGACCTTACAAGACCTCGACCGACTTACTACCTTTGTCTGCGTTGCCGAGTCGACATATCAAACTGACTTGCGTCCTCGAATAGTCTACCCCTTCCTTTAAAACATCGTACAGCAGCTGGTACTACTTTACAATGGCCTCCTTTTCGATTATCGCCTTTTTGGTCGCTTTACAAGCCTTCCTTCTAGTGTCTGGTGCGCCAGCGCCTGCACCATTTCCCGCATCAAGCAATTCTACTACTCATGTAGACGCTGCTGCAGCGTCGAGTTGGTGGTTTTCCTCAATCACTCGTCAGGGCACGGTACCCTATGGTACTGCTGGATACAAAGTATTCAGGAATGTTAAAGATTTTGGTGCTAAAGGAGATGGCAGTTCTGATGATACGGTAAGTTCTTAAAGTTTCTGCTGCTGTTTTAAAGGGTGCTCGCTAAATTCCCAAACTTTTTTACCCTCCTCTAAACTTTCATTTTCCATGCTAATTCCTCGGGCAGGTCGCAATAAACGCGGCCATCACTGACGGCTCTCGTTGCGGTCAAGGCTGTGACTCCTCCACAACTACACCTGCTATCATCTACTTCCCACCGGGAACCTACATGGTATCAGCACCTATTGTCCAACTGTACTATACCCAGTTCATTGGTGATGCCGTCACGGTCCCAACTATCAAGGCCACTGCAGGCTTTAAGGGAATTGCCTTGATCGATTCAGACCCGTACGCTGATGGAGGCTTTAACTGGTATACCAACCAGAACAACTTCTTCCGTCAAGTCAGAAACTTCATCATTGATACCACGCTCATGCCTGTGGGCGCTGGAGCTGGTATTCATTGGCAAGTTGCACAAGCCACTTCTCTACAAAACATCGTGAGCGTTACCCTTTTTTTCGTCTAGCAGTAGCAAACGTGGATTTGGCGCTCATATTCCACCGCTGCGCCCACAATGATCAATTACTAACACCATTATGCCAGGTTTTCAATATGCGAACTGATGGCGGCACTGCAAACGCGCAACAAGGCATCTTCATGGACAACGGCAGTGGGGGTTTCATGACAGATCTTACCTTTAATGTCCGAAACCTGAGGTTCCAAATGGCTCATCGGGATCTCACTAACATATCTATAGGGGGGCAAATATGGTGCATTCTTCGGCAATCAACAATTTACCACACGGAATCTTACTTTCAACAACTGTCAAACAGCTGTCTTCATGAACTGGAATTGGGTAAGTTAAAAAATGTTTCCTTATTTCTTTCGACTGCCCATAATGAATTGAGGGACCAATTCTCGAGTGCTTGTCTGAATGGTCAATTGTCAGGCCATCTGATTTGCTTCCCATTCATTCAGTCAGGCTGTGATACACGGCAATAGGAACTTACTGACATCTCTTAGGCATGGACTCTGTCCGGGCTTAAAATCAACAATTGTGGAGTTGGTGTTGATATGGCTAATGGTGGCACTTCAGCTCAGACTGTTGGCTCCGTTTTGCTTATCGACAGCACAATTTCCAACACACCCATCGGAGTCTCCACCGCCTATTCCACCAACGAAGCCTCTACTAACGGTTCCTTGATCATCGACAATGTCGACTTCTCCACCAACGTCCCAGTCGCGGTTTCCAACGCAGCAGACAAAGCTACTGTCTTGGCAGGAAATGCGAAGATTTCATCCTGGGCCCAAGGTAGTCAGTACACTGCTGCTAGTAGTGGCGGTGGTGCAAAGCAAGGTCCCCTGACTGCCGCCACAAAGCCTGCTACTCTCCTGAACTCTGCTGGCAATGTGTTTACCCGTTCGAAGCCGCAATATGAGGACGTCCCATCGTCATCTTTCAAGAGTGCAAAAGCAGCCGGCGCAAAGGGCGACGGAGTCACCGAGTAATTATCCCTCTCTCGTTCTTGCTTGCTCGATTCTGAAGTATTGGGTTTCCTCGAGCTACGCTCCATCTTCCTTGATACTCATTCCTCGAATAAAGCGCGGTGCTAATTTTGTCCAGTGATACCCAAGCTATACAAGCTCTTTTCAACTCTGCTGGCTCAGGCGACGTCGTTTACTTCGATCATGGCGCTTACATTATTACCGACACCGTTAAAGTTCCTAAGGACATCCGAATTACTGGCGAAATCTGGCCGCTTATTATGGCTGGAGGAACTGCTTTCAAGGATCAGGCTAACCCCAAACCCGTCTTTCAAGTTGGGCAGGTTGGAGAAACTGGCTCTGTTGAGATATCCGACTTGATGTTTGAGACCTTGGGCCCCCAGCCAGGCGCAATTATGATGGAATGGAACATCGCCGAATCAAGCCAAGGCGCTGCCGGCATGTGGGATGTTCACTTCCGCATCGGCGGTTCCGCTGGCACCAAGCTTCAGTCGGACACATGCTCAAAAAACCCTAATGTGACAGCGCCTGCCAACCCCGCTTGTGAGGGCGCCTTCCTCCTGTTGCATGTCACCCAGAAGGCAACAATTTATCTTGAGAATAATTGGTTCTGGGTGGCTGACCACGAGCTCGATCTCGGTACGTGAAATGTTCCACCACCTGTGGACAATTCATGCTAACAATCCTGAAGGTGACCACAATCAAATCAACATTTACAATGGCCGCGGTGTCTTAATTGAGTCCGATGTAGGGCCAGTGTGGTTGTATGGAACCAGTGCTGAGCACAACGTCTTGTACAATTACCAGATCTCCAACGCCTCCAACGTCTACATGGCCTTAATCCAGACAGAGACACCCTACTTCCAGAGCAACCCGGACGCCGCCACACCTTTCACCTCTAATAAGGCTTATAACGATCCGGTGTTCTCTGGGAGCACCAGTGCCAACAAAGCTTGGGGTCTTCGCATTGTCGACTCTGACGATGTATTTGTCTATGGTGCCGGCCTATACTCGTTCTTCGTAAGTCCATCACTCTTTAGTCTCTCGAGTTAGCATACTAATTTTCCGTCTAGGATAATTATTCCCAAACCTGTCTTGACACAGAAAGCTGCCAAGACAACATGGTTTCGATCGAGAACTCGGGATCTGTCTTCATGTATGGTCTCTCGACAAAGGCTGCGACCAACATGGTTACTGTGGATGGCAAGAGCGCAGCTCTCGATTCTGCGAACCGAAACAACTTTTGTGCCACTATCTCCGTCTTCCAAGCAGCTGGCACAACTCCGAAGAGGTGCTAGTTACATTTGCTTCTTATACATTTGGATTCTTTGAGATACCCAACTTTCTTGTACATACGTTTGGCTTGTTTTATTGATTCGCAGCACATGGCGTTGAGGTGGCAGGTGTATATATACAGACAGCATGCCATATCCTAGAACTATCGGGCAGATATTTCTGCTAGAATTAGAATAGCATGAAGCAGTAGACACAATTACTGAGTTCCTTCTGTCTTGATTCAGGGGCTACGAACCAAGATGAATCTCCCACAAAACACGAAAGATCACCACAGAGACTCGCCTCGAGCTCTGTGAAAAAAATACTGATTTCGTAAATTTGGAATATCTCCCTCAGCGACGAAGATGCAAAAAGAAGTGATTCCTCGGCCAGCCTCACTTGCCACAATTCTGGTCCGTGCACCCGTGGCTCGCGTACTGTACTTTTCGTGCGGCAGTTGCCCCCGTCAACGGCGCATCCCAGCGTGTGGGAGCAGAGCGTTCAGTTTATTTCGTTGTACTTCCACCACCAAATCCTTGATTTTCGCGATCTCAGTCCTCAACACCACGCTGCAGCGCGTCCTGAGCATTCCCACTTCGAGAATCGAAGAGAACCTCCACTCTCACGACCCCCGCAACACCTGTCCCTGTTTGCTTATCGTCTGTCTTCAGGATGGGAGAATCCAGGTCAGTCAACATCCCAGAATCGGCGCCGCCTCGAAGACCAAGCATCTAACCACGCGCTTTCTAGACAAGAGCTCGTAGCATGGCTCAACAATCTCCTCCAACTCAACATCACCAAGGTTGAACAATGTGGAACTGGGTAAGTTCAACCCCTCCCCCGCACTTCCTCCCTTTCCGCCTCTCCATTGCAGCCTTCTGACACATCTTGACATAGTGCCGCTCTCTGCCAGGTCTTCGACAGCATTTACCTCGATGTACCGATGGCAAGGGTCAAATTCAACGTCAACACCGAATATGCATACCTGCAAAATTTTAAGATTCTACAAGGTGAGAGGGAGACAGCCGGCGGGTATCCCGAATATACGCACACTGCTAAAATGCTCCTTCCGCAGGTTGCTTCACACGACATGGCATTGATCGACCAGTGAATGTCGAACAACTCATTAAATGCAAGATGCAAGACAACCTCGAATTCCTCCAATGGAGCAAGAGGTATTGGGACCAATATTTTCCTGGTGGTGATTACGATGCCGTTGCTCGGCGACGTGGTTCCGGCGCCCCTCCTCCATCATCTGCTCCGGCAGCACGAACATCTGCTGGTGCGGCTAAGAGAGGGACGACTCCAACAACAGGTGGACGAGTTGCCAAAGGCATCGGAGCAGGCCCCGGTTCTGCTGCCTTGCAACAGGAAAACAACACCCTGAAGGAGACGGTGCAGGGGTTAGAACGGGAGAGGGATTTCTACTTCAGCAAGCTCCGAGACATTGAGTTGTTGGTTCAGCAGGCTTGCGAAGAAGACCCCGAGATCGAGCGACAAGAAGACGGATTAATTAAACACATTCAGACAATCCTGTACTCAACGGAAGATGGGTTCGAGATTCCTGCCGAGGCCGAGGGTATTGACGACCAGGAGACATTTTAGATCCCTCTGTTATGATGATATGATGGAAGATGAATAGTGCAGATTCTGCAGTTTGATTATTTGGACTGGCTGGTTGGAGTTACATGACGCATGCGCGAGGGCCTGCATGAATTATGAACCCTAGTGGATTCATTATGGGTTGTCTTTCTGCATAGGTAGCGATAATGAGCTATTCATCAACGATAAATGTTTCTGAATGCTTTGACTGATATTCTCATGAGAATGTGGACAATGACGATGTCTATTGCTTATCCTTTGTAATAAAACTGAAAAGGGGTCAAAGCCAAACGCCAGATAAACCCCACAAGGCGCGGCCTAGCCAAGTCCCTGTACCCTGTCACGAGCTCAAGGCTGAGGCAAAACCAACTCCGACCTCCAAGTGACGAAGCTTGGTCCGGTGGTCAACACATAGGCAGCTGTACATAAACACAAACTCCACTCCATATCCCAACATACAAAAAGCCCATCGTCGGACAAAGAATCAAGATACTATCATGGGCCCACCGCTAGAAATCTCTATCCCATCAACAATCCTCTCGAGCAACCAAAACGAGAAACCTTACACTCTCTACAACATCACTCTCCGCCTCCCGCTCCGCACCTTTGTCGTCCAAAAACGCTACTCCGACTTCGTCACTCTCCACTCCTCCCTCACCTCCCTCGTCTCGTCCCCACCACCGGCACCTCTTCCCGCAAAATCCTGGTTCAAATCCACCGCCTCCTCGCCCGAGCTCACAGAGTCCCGTCGTGGAGGCCTAGAAGCCTATCTCCGCGCCATAGCAGAAGGGCCCGACCGGCGCTGGCGAGAGACTTCAGTATGGCGTACTTTTCTTAACCTGCCGAGCTCGAGCGGTTCTGGCAGTAGCGCGCGAGGAGAGCTGGTTGCTGCCCATCAACGGGGTTTGCCAGCTCAGGCTGGGCAGGTGGCTGCAGAGCCGCAGATATGGCTTGATTTACATAGGGAGATGAAGGGTCAGTTGCAGGATGCGAGGATGTTTTTGGGGAGGAGGGATGGGGCTACGACTGCGCATGCGCAGTATGAAGCTGGGGCTAAGGCGAAGAGTTGTCTGGTCAAAGCTGGAGGACTATTGATGAATCTGGATGAGGGCCTGAAGATTATGAGTGAGGGGGAGAAGAGAGGTGGTGAGGGGAGGATCGGGCAGGGAGAGTTGAGGAGACGGAAGGACTTATTGGGGAGTGCGAGGGTGGAGAAGGATGGGTTGGAGAAGCTGGCTGTGAGTCTTGCGGTTAAGAGTCAGAGTGCTGGGAATGGGGGTAGTGGTGCTGCTACACCGCAGGATAAGAATGCTTTGTTTAGACCGAGTGTATCTAGGCCTGGAGGACGAGTTCTGGGTGCTCCTGTGCCGGAAACGGACAAGACAAGAGAGCTAGATAATGAGGGCGTGGTTCAGTTACAGAGGCAGCTTATGCGAGAACAAGACATGGATGTGGATGAATTGGCTAAGATTGTCAGGAGACAGAAGGAAATGGGTCTGGCTATCCATGGAGAGCTCGAGGAGCAGAATGCAATGCTCAGGAGGCTTGACGAGGATGTGGATAGAGTGCAAGGGAAGATGAGTGTTGCCAAGAAGAGGATTGGGAAGATTTCATAGGCCTTCATGGTTTGTATTATGATATTTGGATTTTATATGGGCATCAGCGCGGAGTTCTAACTTTCTTCAGCAACAGGCTGTCCTTGTATTTTAATATCCGCACGATACCAAAGTAGTACACGAATTCATCCCAAGTGCATTGTTGCATGCTTTCATACTACACATTTAAAGCTTTTAAAAGACAGAGTAGGGAAGCGCCTGAAAGGATCGCTATTATGATCAGCTCTCATCCTAGGGCGTTTCAGGGTGTGCTCGTTATACGCTGCTGACCATAGTCCGTATAGGTTTATGTTTGTGTGTATTTTTCTGTATTTCCTCTTGTCCGCTGGTATTGTTGTATTCGCTCAGGCGATTAGACAGGCTGCATTACTCCTAGATACCTGCTAGAGCTCAAAGTTTGCTGCATTGATTAATGTTCAGCTCTGTACTTCACTTTTCCGATTCTTGAAAGCTGTTCAATCGCTTGGCATTTCCTTCCTTGTTCGGTCTTTCGTTTGTCAGGACACTCCATAGCTCATTCCAATCAGTCACATTGCCCAGAATCTTGAGAGTTCGGAGATGGACACGGCACTGACTCTTCCTATCAATGTCAGCATCAAAGCATTGGATCACCAGCTTCAGGATAGCGGCATACAAACAGAAATGTTTCCACAGCCAAATGCATGTTGCAGAAGGAGAGTTGCTGTTCTTTGGGGAGATCTCCGAGGGAGAAGCTGCTTTTATGAGCGGTGAGGGGTTTGCTAAGCTCGTAACACGGATAGCTGCAGACAGGTGAGTGCATACACTGAGGACGGATTACATCACATGAGAATATATTAATAATGAAACTTTAGACTCTTGTGAAATGATGCTTCATACCTCGCAAAGGTCTGAAGGTTCCGATGCCATAAAATGAGGGAAGATTAGCGTGAATCTAGAGAAAATATAGAGCCCTAAGTATAAACTTTTTGCGCTTACGCGCTCAAAATTAGTGAATAGTTACCTTTCTGGCGTATGGATCCCCTCTAACATCCCGTTTGAACCCGTCTGAAAGTCTGGTGCAGCGTTGCTAGCCCACTGGACCTGGTCCTACCTTCCTGACTCAGTTGATTTCTCAAAGACACATATGGCAGGAATAACATACGCTAAAAACATCTCAATATTTGAGAAGCACCTAAGTAGATCTAGAACATCCTAAGACAACCACATCATCCTTGACCAGGATTGTTTTGATGGATAATAAAGCACGCTTCATCCCAAGGCCTAATCATGCTCCACACTGATAGCTGATTGAAGTGGAGCATATGTTGCTCTTACAATATTCTCAATCAAACTGTCAAACTTTGTACTTCAATAAAATTAATTCACTGTTACAAGAGAAGGGTCTCGGGGCTAATCTTGGGCTTTCTCTCCACCCAACATATCAAAATCACTGCCACCCCCTCTGTAACACGCTTTTGGGAAGCTTACACTCCACACGAGGTATGAAATTTGACGCACTCTTTCTACAATATTTCTTTGATTACCACGGCCTCCAATATGCTGACACTATTAGCGGTGATACACAAGCTTTCGACTGCCACAATAGAAAATTCACTTCTACATCAACATAGTTTCGACATCAGCGAAGAGGTTCCTCTTACAGGTTCATATCTCAAACAAAGAGAGGTATACTAGATAATATCGACACATATGATCATATCATATTTGTCGAGATCAGTTTCCAATTACCAACTGACAAGCCCCAGGGTAGGTTCATCACATGCCGCCATCGTTCTAGCACGGCCATGATACACTGGAACCTGAAGCTCACGTAACATCAAGAGAATCAAATTCATGTTCAAGCAATCTCCAGGTATGTTCTAATACACCCCCATATCGATATATATCCTCTATAATTACTTCGAGACTGAGAAGGGTGTTCAGCCATTCACTCAGACAACCCATACGCCCTTCGAGCAATTTTTCATTACAGATCAGGTTCTCAACTTCGGATTCTTCTTCGACGACCTCTGACACCAAAGAGTGCAGATCAATACCATGGCCAGCAACATCTCTACACCTGCTGGTAGAGGGGGAAAAGTGAGTTACAGTCCGCATCCAATACCTTTCAATTCACCTTCTTTCTCCAAAGTCGACCTCGAGCTCGCACGAGAGGTCGTTGAGCTCTAGCCTTCCTCGTCTCGATTTGCTTCCATTTTGACAGATACTTATCCTCCGTTAGGCCGGCATTCTATCAGAAAATACCCGAAAGCAGCGAGACGCAAACCTCAGATTTATCAAGGAGACATGGGGTGTCAACAGTCTGGAGGATGTCTTCCCACAGGCTATCAAGCCAGTCGCGGAGATGGGAACCACCGCAGTCGCAAACATGAAAATCATATCAAATCGAGTTAATGAGCTTTCAGAAGTACGGCCACTATTCTCGGATGTGTGCAAGGATAGCGATGGCAATCCAATCCCAGCTTCCTACATGCATACCGTGGCCGTCCTTAATATTATCAAGAAGAGAGCAGAGGTAGCGACTTCTCCCCCCTCAGCGACAACTCTCACTCCGAAAGCTACTTCAAGGGTATCTAATAAGGCGCATAGCGCCAAAGAATCCGAATCAAGAGAAAAGAGAAAGGAAAATTCCAAAGATACTACATCGTCAAAGGTATTTTTAACAAGCTATAAGTGTCTGAGTCAAGAGTCTAAGCATTCTATAGATTCCCGACGGCCTCATTGTTCCGGGTGCAAGCATAGCACCTCCATTCAGTTACCCTGGCAATGTTGTCACATCACCTAAAAAGGGAGAAGGTTCGGCTCAGAAGGAGAAGGGGAAGGAGAGCGGTTCAACAAATGGTCATCTGAACGACAAAGAAAGTGGTGCTTTACTCGCTGGGTACGTCTGATAATCTGCCGTTTCATCTTGAACAATTTGGTGCAAAGCTCTTAGATCATGTCTTCGGAGGCGTCTCAAGAGCTTGCCTCCTCTGTGCTTTGACCTTCATTAAATACATTTGCTAACTTCAATATAGTGCAACTAACTCATCCCTGCCTGCAAAGCTCATCCAGGCTACTGGCGACATTTTTGATTCTTTCAATAAGGTAAGCTAGTGCAGAGGTTTCGCCAAAACAAGGAGATTCGGACGGCGTATATGGTCTGCATACGGGAGCTAATTAGTGCAATAGCACCCCTCAAAACCATCAGTGCCGAATGTTCCAAAGAAACGCAGTATTGTTGCCGAAGACCTCGATCGACTTATGACTAGTAAGAGGAAAAAGAATGAGCACGAGAAGAAGATTGAGACCAATATTAATACCAGCAATCTTGGAAAGTCAGCAAAAGATAAACAAAGGAAGCATCCCCTTGCGGCGCTTGTGAAGCGACGCCTTGCCAATTCTTTATACGCAGCCGAGAAGTCACAGAAAAAGAAGACCCTCGCGGAAGAGCTGTTTCCGTCTTCAGAGGATGAAGCGCCTACCACACAATCTTCGAAAGGGCTCGATAAAGCAGACAAAGCAGATGGTACTACTGTTCAGGAGCATTCGAATCTTCCCATCATGGCAGATGGTTCTGCTACCCAGCCTCTTCCAGATGCTCCTAACATTTCGGACAGAGCAACTGATCTCCTTGTTCAACCGGATGAGGAGGATCACAGGATAGAACTCGACAGAGCCGTGGCTGAAAATAAAGAGAAAATGAGGAGCTTCTTCGAAACCACTCCCACCAAGGGTATTGATAATCCTCCCATGCCGGACTCCAGTGAGTACGATGCTGAGAACACAATCGTCGTAGACAGCAGTTCCCCTTTATTATCGGTCCCTGCTCCACCGAGAAGCC
>Ga0247778_1000234_pt1 | contig 94679 bp, 95 predicted proteins | sample UWRJL049202B5_FD_179939 | JGI IMG/M metagenome (GOLD analysis project Ga0247778, IMG submission 179939) | Plant litter microbial communities from Arlington Agricultural Research Station in Wisconsin, United States - UWRJ-L049-202B-5 | ecosystem: Environmental > Terrestrial > Plant litter >... | reverse complement strand
TTTATAATATATAAAAAAAAAAAAATTATATAAAAAAATAAAAACTAAAAAAAAAATATTATAAAACAATAAAATAATAGAAAATAATATATAATATAATTAAAACATATGGAAACGAAGTATATACAAAATATATAAGATTCATAATATATATTACAATCGTAGACTTTTCCATGTTCACAGATTCGGCAATGTAGTAATTGGAATTGTTGAATATTAAGAGAAAGAAGAATGACGTATTAATGGCCAGAACCGTGCTGCGCACGGTCATGCTATTACCCATGCTGAGTGGCTTGATTTTGACTCACACGCTGCATGCGAACAAGGAAATAATACTGCTGAATACTTCTCATAGGTGGAATGGGTCCCCGGGTTTCAATTGATAATGTTTTGCATAGGTAAAATATGATTGAAATTTTTTCATTGCGGGGTACCTGATAAAATTGGAAACAGGGTATATATACTACTTTTCCCTAATATTTTACTATTTATTTATAAGCGAAATTGTCCTAATGCCCCCAACCCTCCGTTTTATATAGAAAATATTTTCTTATTGTTTCATTTCCAACTTATTTAGACAATTATAATAAAACAAATATTATAACTTCTCATTTTTCGAGTTCACGCCTGAGGAATTTCCCTTACTCCTAGCTTTTTAAATAGCTTTTTTTCCTATTGTAAATTTCTCTTTTTATATTTCAATAGCTTAAGATCCAGTATCTGGTTTCCTCAAATTTTATTTCACAAAATTCATCGATTTTTCCAGTTCTGGCAAATATTATTTTGTTACCTCTTGTCCTTTCTATTCCGAGTCTTTGAAGAAGATGCCTCCCAAATCTCAGAAATGGACATGAGTCTTCTATAATTATTCGGTATCAATATAATATATTAATTTCCTTCTGGTGATAGTACTGGTTATAGTGGAAAAATTTTACACGATGCAAGCCCGAGATAAGAATAACTTACTTAGATTTTTTCGCAATACTGACTTTTTTTATAGGGGAAAGGGACCAGCAGGAAAAGAGCCTCGGGGTGACGATAATGTTGAAGAAATAATTCAGGAGCAGTTGTCAGACTTCTTATTAGTTAATTCTATTAATTGCTAATAGGTTTGTAGGAGAGGAGAGGAGAGTGGCCTGGAGGACGTTGGGATGGAAGAAGATGTGGAGGAGGAAAAAGAGGAAGGGGGGGAAGTAAATGATGAAGAAAAGGAAGACGAAGACGAGAAAGAAGAAGTTCTGCCGTAAGTCTTGGCCCAACTACAATTCCCTATTCCTAGATCTTAGGTTTATTTATCCAACCGCAGATTAGTTACGCAGAAGATCAAGCTGGTGCCAAAGCCCAAACCAAAGCTTACCCCACCACAGCCAAGTGGTAAGCCTCAGGGTAAGGGTGAGACTTAGGCGAAGTTTCGAGTTCCCAAAGCCGACCAAAAAAAATGCCCCCCTCTTTTGGCCCCGAAATCCTTTGGTTCCATTTCGAAAAAGCAAAAACCGACCCAGGAGGTTCAGACCATTGAGCTTCTCTCAAAAGACTCGGCTGGTGAAAGCCCCAATACTGCCGCTGCCCCTGCGCAACCTCGATGGCGTATGTGCCCAGATGATACTATTGTGATTAGCATTTTCTATATATATAATACGAATAGAACAACCTGGTCCATCAAAAACCAAATCATAGTTTTCTTAGAGGATGATGGCAAAAATAAGGAGCCGATTTGCGCCAATCTTTGTTTGAATATTTTACCTTGGACGTTACGGAATGATCCTATAGAGTTTGGGGTTATGCCTCAATGGAAGGGGAAGGAGCATCCGGCCGCCATTCTACGCATAAAATGGCGCTGGATCAACCTGAGGGGGTTTTATTATGATTACGCCGATAGTTTTTAGCCGTGGGACGAACAAAAACTCTTCAGGATTGTTTATACTAAGCTGCAACTAGAATGGCATTGCCGTCATTGATGGCTTCCCGGTTCGACTTCTTGGTGCGGGATAATTGTGGGGTCGGCTGCAGGTTGAGGTCTCTTTTGTTTTTTGAATTATATTTTTATTATGATATTATATCCTTATTTGTTTTTTTTGACTACTGGGTGGCGCATTCGAAACATTAACAATATTAACTTCGATATCTAATTTTGAAATTAACAACTTCAATATGCTACTCCCCACTACTCCCCACTACTCCCCACTACTCCCCACTCCTCCCCACCTGCTTCCTTCCAATCCAATCAGCACATTCGTCCATCCAATAGTTCCCGACAGCCAGACACACTCAAGCCTAAGTTTTGCGCTCAAAACACAAGTGACTCCACGCTCGACACGATCCTCAGTCTCCGGTGCGCGGGACAAGTTTCCGGTTGTCACAAGCTCGGGAGCTTATCAGCGTGCCCCGCATAGCCAGCGTCGTAGTCAATCAGGCGCTGAATCGCATACGCTACTGGATCGCATGAGCTGCTGGATCATATACAGCACTGTATGTGACTCAACAGTATATGTGTTCCAGCAGTGTATGTGGTCCAACAACGTATGTAATCCAGCAACGTAAGTAATCTGCTGCAGTAAACAATCCGGCGCCGGATCAGTTACAGTGCTGGGTCACTTCTGCTGCCGGATCATACGCCGCTGGGTCGCGAACCATTCTGGGAGGCTGTGGAAGAGGAAAGTGAAGCCTGGCGCCTGGATTGGCTACCCCGTAATTCTATATTTGGAACTCTTTGGGAACCTCCCAACGATACCCAGTTGCAGGTAGTTTGCACACACTGCTTGGTGTGTACGCACTACCAGGTGTGCACACATTACTTAGTGTGTACAAACTACCTGGTTCTTACACACTACTTGGTTCGTACGCACTACCGTGTGTGTACCCACTCCCGACTTTGCACATACCACCCGGTTTGCACACACGTACAAATCAGGTACGTATTTATGGGGAATACCAGCGAATGTTCGCCGTCCAGTGAATATTCACCACCCAGTGACCAGCCACTTCTTCATTCTCCTGGTGCAAGGCGCATATGAGGCTGATGACGCATGGGACCCACCAGCTCTTCTCAATTCGGTCCAGGCTTGCCTTATCGCCTCTGACAGTTGTCGTCTATATTTAGCACGGCAGCAGATCTAGATATTTGAAAATTGAAATGTATTTGTTAATATCGGTAAATAGGTTTCGCTATTCTGGAATCAGTTAAGATAATCTAGAAACTGCCTAACAAACTGCAAGATTCACGAAAATGTTTTTTTCAAACAAGCGTAGAAACTACATTTTATGAGTAGCTACTTCTTCATCTATTTTTTTCCTAGTATTAATTCTATCATAGAGGATACTGCCAGAACATTGGTATTTACTATTGAACAATTCCAATATCTTTTTTAAGTGTGGAACAATATAACAAACGTTTTTGTTTTTATTGGGCAAGCTACAAAATTGTCCCAGGCCCTGCATGGCGCTCGTAGTATTTTGAATTATGATCAGGCCACTATCAATTGCGCATAGAACCGTCTAGCTAACGATTTTTGCAGGTGCATCAATCGCTGAGATCGGACAACTCAAATTGAGCTGTTTTATCGCTGAAATTTCTACAACCCTTCCAAGGCCTGCTACTAACGAATAACAGAATATCGATACTAATCATCCAAATTGCGACCAACCCGACCCGTCCACTGGCACAGATAGGTCACAAGCTACTAATATTTGCCCTTCAAATTTGCTCGCAAGAAGTGACCAATATATACACGAGTGCAATAGTATTGACAGCGAGGGAGACACAGTAATGGAACAGCAGCATATCCTTCTCTGCAAGCTCTGCACCTGCGAAACGTGTAGAAAACGTCGTGACCGTGCCAGGAAGAAAAGAAAGAAGCAGGACTCTATCTATATAGTTGCAAATGCCTTCTTTCGACAAGACCTTTTTGATATCCTTGATAAATATTGGCTGATTCTGCAGGTCCACGGCCTCTACCCAGACCGGTCGTGGGAGCGCTTTCCGTGGTCTATAGAGATCTACAGTCCAGTTTATGCTCAGCGACGCCAGTATCATCTGATCCTCCGGCACCTGGAAACTGAAGACGAGCTCCATCCATGGCGCCGGTTTATGGCTGAGTACAAAACCCTCGAGGGTTACAACAAGTTTCATCGTGAAGAAACCAGACAAAAATTCAACAGCATGCAAGCCCGTGGAAATGGTGAGAATAACAACAATAAGGCCAATAAAGAATACATGAAATATATGTTTCCAGACTATTCTCCGGAGTTATTTTCGGAGGCCAAGGCAGCTCTAAAGTACGATCTTCAGTTCGCACGGAGATGGGCGATCTTGATCAATGGTTTTGTTGAGAGTGACGGCACTAAGATACCCGGCCTGGGTGTAGGGGTTTTCTTGGTCCATGGGCCAGAAATCAAGAAGAAGATGTGCGTGGAATTTCTTCCGAGGCTAATTTGTGATCGCATTGTTAAGCTTTAAATCTAGTTATTCGACTACTAGTTTTGGTCATCCATACTTGAAGTCTCTCCTCAAATATATCCACGAAGTGCATCCGAACATCGTTAACATATGTCGGATATTGGAGCCGGCGGCCGAGAGGTTGATCAAAACTCATCGGCTTAGCAGAGATGATAACTGGGATGCTATCTCGGAAGGGTTGAATGACATCATACTACCGAAAAAACATATTCGGAGGTCCACTTAAACACGTGAATGCGTGTTCCGTGAAACAATGCATGACAGTAAATGAAGAGGTTCCTAGAATTCTGCTCTTTGTATTTGTATCTTTCGTTAAAGCTTTGAAATTAATTAATGGTTTGAAATCTTGAAAAGTTCACAATAGGTGAGAAATTGTTTTAGTTACATAAATTCAAACACATCGTTATTGGGACACCTGCCACTTCCATTCTAGCAAACCCCATGCAGAATCGTCAAGTGCAGCTTCAGGACTTCTGCCTTGCGGCAACGCAACTTCCGCAGTAACGCATCTACTCAACGCAGCCTTCGCGGTAATGCAATTCCGGGCGCTTCGCGGCAGCGCAACCTTGTAGCTCATGAGGTTGCGGCTCAGCTTGGTTAGGTCACACTGAGGTGCTTCTCTGTTGATGAACGGCTTGGAGTCTGCATATGAAGACGGGATTGATTTCTATGGCATTGTCATAAAAGATAGGATTTGAATGTTGATATATAACTCTCAGCCTCTACCTACTTACTCCTGTCACTAAGGACGGGCCCAGTAGAACCGATAGGAAAGCGCATCAACACTACCTACTACTTCCAACTCAGTAGTATCTGTCTTCTAGTACGAGTGCTACCCTTCACAGCCTATGCTGTTAAGTGTAGGACCATTGTCTCCACCTCATCAAATTTTTCTGGAGTTCGGTGGTTTTCTCTTGGTATTTTCCCACTTTCGTCTTACCCACATCTAATACTAGGCCGATCTCGTGTCGTAATTATAATCCAGTAGAAGCCTTGAGCTCAAGGCTGTCAGAGCGGATCAATTCCGGGACAGTTATAATAAGATCCGTGAATCGCATTTGTCTTTTCTAAGTTATTGAACTTTGCCAGCCCTGCAACTACTGTCGCTATTTCAGTATTTCTGCCCCCACCTAACTTTATTGGCTGTTGGACACTGGGCTGAATAGTCCCTATGATAGCATGTGACCCGCTAGCCTCAAATATCAAGATGCAGCCTGCGCCGGGTAATCCTCTCGTCTTCGACAAACGCTTCGAACAGAGACGCTTTCCGCCCTTTAAAAAATTAAACACAAGTAAGTAATAGATACTTTATGATCCGATCAAGCAATAACTTATGATTATTATAATATTAGACTCGAAAAGCGAACTTTTCCCACGAGGCTGAGCATGGCTGACACTCGACAATTCACGCATAATGATTATACCGTCGGGTGGATATGTGCTTTGCCAAAAACCGAGTTGGTGGCCGCAGGGGCGATGTTAGATGAAGAACATCCGGTCCTTCCAGCGGCTGATCCGCAAGACACGAACTCCTACCTCCTTGGCCGGATTGGTACTCACAATGTGGTGATTGCTTGCCTACCCGCAGAGATGACGGGCAAAGTATCTGCTGCTACTGTCGCAAAAGATATGGTCCGCAGCTTCAAAGCAATCAGATTCGGATTGATGGTTGGTGTTGGTGGTGGGGCACCATATTATGGTGTCGACAATGACGCTGAACCTGAGGACGAGGACTCCGAAGATGATATTGAAGACACACAAGATATCAGACTCGGCGATGTTGTGATAAGCCTACATTCAAAGTCTGCGGAAGCTGCTGTGCAGTACGATTTTGGCAAGTCAGTGCAGGGGAAGGAATTTATTCGCACTGGCGGCAAGCTCAACAAGCCCCCGAATATAGTCCTGAACGCAGTTGCCATGCTCCAGGGTCAGCATAAACGGAAAGGTCATAAGATATCTGAGCAGCTATCGAAAATGGTGTCAGAAAATCCGCTTATGGCTACAGAGTTCCAGTGTCCGGGCTCAGCGAAGGACCAACTTTTCAAGTCGGACGTCGTCCACATAGACGGGAAGAAGTCGTGCAAAACTTGCTGTGGATCCCTCGATGTTAACCTTGTCAAAAGGAAGGACCGATATAGCAGTGCTCTTCTCCTACATTACGGAACTATTGGTTCGGCAGATCAAGTGATGAAGGACGCTACCTTGAGAGATAAATGGGCACAGAAGGAGAAGATTATGTGCTTCGAAATGGAAGCTGCAGGTAAATTTTACACTTATCGTGAAAGTTTTGTATTGACATTCTCAGGCTTGATGGACTCGTTCCCCTGCCTCGTTATTCGAGGCATTAGCGACTATGCCGATTCCCACAAGAATAAGATCTGGCAGCCATATGCTGCAGCAACAGCAGCAGCATATGCAAAGGAACTTCTGCTCGTTATTCCCGGACAAGGTGTCATAGATCTGCCTCCGATTGAGCAAAGTACGTAATGTTTATCTAGATGTTTGAATTTGGAGCAGAGTTATGTTTGTGTACATGCCGGGAGAAAGTAGTTCGTATATTACATTTTAGTTACGTTTTGGCGCATGATAATTCAGGTTCAAATGTAATCTTTCAACTATATTCGGCTCTCTTCATGATTGAAAAAGAAACTTCTATGCTCTTAAATTATTGCCTCTACTAACGTTCTATATACTGACGTTCATTTGATACAGTCGGGAACAAGATCATGCAGCAATTAAGAACATGGCGCCTATCAGACGAGGAAGAGAAATGTGTCCAAGCATTTCGTACAACGATCTATGAGAAGCAAAAGGATTTCAATGTTGAGAGAGAACCCAGAACATGTCTCTGGTGCCTCGATGACGAGAGGTTCCGCAATTGGCGTGACAAGTCCACCTCTTGTCTATTATGGGTAACCGCAGATCCAGGTTGTGGGAAATCTGTACTCTCTAAGGCACTTGTCGACGAGCAACTACTTAACTCGGTACCAAATGATACGACGACTTGCTATTTCTTCTTTAAGGACACATCCGAGGACCAGCGAAGCCCTGTGTGTGCCCTGGCTGCCTTACTACATCAGCTTTTTACGTCTGAGGCCGGGGCAAAAGTTATCAAACATGCCCTCCCAGCCTTTCGAGAGAATAAAGACAAAATATCTCAAAACTTCGAAGTCATGTGGAAAATTATTCGAGACATTACTCTGGATCCTGATTGCGGCAAGATCGTTTTCCTACTTGATGCTCTTGATGAGTGCCAGAGCTCAGAACAAAAGAACCTCATCGCGAAGCTCAAACGGCTTGAACAGAATCAAGTTCACCTCAGGACTGCAAAAAATGTCAAATTCTTCATTACAAGTCGCCCATATTGGAATATCGAAAAGGAGTTCGATAGTCTTATTAGTGATATCCCTGGCATTCGACTTAAAGGGGAGAACCAATCAGAAAGCCTTCGTTCAGAAATAGATTGCGTTATAAGAGCCCGAGTATCCCAGTTAGGCCGCCAGATCGCTAGCGCAAAAGCGCAAAACCAACTTCTGGAGGGGCTTTTGAAGGTTGAAAATCGAACATATCTTTGGCTACAATTCGTCTTTGACTTTATTGCATTAAAACCCAGAATCGACACAAAAATAGCAAGGAGCCTATTACACGACTTACCAATAACGGTAGAAGCGGCTTACGATAAAATTTTGCAGAAAAGCAGTGACCAAGAGCAGGCTAAGAGGCTACTTCGCATCGTTGTCGCAGCTACACGGCCGCTTTCTGTCAATGAGATTGGTGTTGCATTATACATCACAGAAGAAACACGCACCTACGAAGATCTTGAACTCCAAGACAACAGGCAGCTCGAGGTTACTATTCGAGACCTCTGTGGGCTTTTTGTTCGTATTGTCGAGGGAAAAGTCCTTCTGATTCATCAGACTGCAAAAGAATTTCTAGTAGCACAAAATAACCTCTCACCTTCCACAATTGTTTCATATGGGACTTGGAAGCATTCACTCTTTATACAAGACTCCAACCTCCTCCTTACTTCTATTTGCATCTGGTTTTTGCGACTAGAGGAGTTCTCCAAGAAAAGCTTGTTTCTAAAACAAAAGGAAATCGACCAGCTTATCTCTAGATATGAATTCCTCGAATATTCAGCGGTAAAGTGGGCCGTTCATTTTCGAGCTACTACGATTCCGGAAAATTCGTCCTGCGTAACTTTAGGCTTGGAACTCTGCGACGTTGAGGCCGATCGATATATGAGCTGGGAGCTAGTATATTGGCAAAAGGCTAAATATCGAAGTCCTCCTACTGGACGTAATAATCTCCAACTTGCTTCACTACTGGGGCTTAAAGAAGTTGTAGGCCAATTACTCACGACATCTGATATCGATGTCAACGCGGCAAACAAAGACGGCGAGACACCGCTCTTGTGGGCTGTTTATGAAGGGCACGAGGCAATCGTGAACCAGCTACTCGCGGCTCCTAATATCGATGTCAACGCGGCAAACAAAAACGGCTGGACACCGCTCTGGCGGGTTGTTTATAAAGGGGACGAAACAATCGTGAGCCAGCTACTCGCGGCCCCTAATATCGATATCAACGCGGCAAATAAAGACGGCTGGACACCACTCTGGCTGGCTGTTTATAAAGGGCACGAAGCAATCGTGAGCCAGCTACTCGCGACCTCTAATATCAACGTCAACGCGGCAAACAAAGACGGCGAAACACCACTTTGGCGGGCTTTTTATAAATGGGACAAGACAATCGTGAGCCAGCTACTCGCGGCCCCTAATATCGATGTCAACGCGGCAAACAAAGACGGCGAGACACCGCTCTGGCGGGCTGTTTATAAAGGGGACGAAACAATCGTGAGCCAGCTACTCGCGACCTCTAATATCAACGTCAACGCAACGGACAAAGACGGCGAGACACCGCTCTGGCGGGCTCTTTATAATAGGCACGAGGCAATCGTGAGCCAGCTACTCGCGACCCCTAATATCAACGTCAACGCGGCAAATATATACGGCGGGACACCGCTCTGGTGGACTGTTTATAATAGGCACGAAACAATCGTGAGCCAGCTTCTCGCGGCTTCTAATATCGATGTCAACGCGGCAAATATATATGGTGGGACACCACTCTGGTTGGCTGTTTATAAAAGGCACGAAGCAATCGTGAGCCAGCTTCTCGCGACCCCTAATATCGATATCAACGCGGTAGATAGATATAACGAGACACCGCTCTGGCGGGCTGTTTATGGTAGGCACGAAGCAATCGTGAGCCAGCTTCTCGCGGCTCCTAATATCGATATCAACGCGGCAAACATATACAACGAGACACCGCTCTGGCGGGCTGTTTATGGTGGGCACGAAGCAATCGTGAGCCAGCTTCTCGCAGCCCCTGATATCAATATCAACACAGCAAACGAAGACGGCCAGACACCATTCTCAGTCGCTCAAGGTCGTGGTTATAAAAATATTGCAAAACTATTAGAAAATAGTTAACCTCTTTAGAGTAGCTACCGCCAACCCCACCCTCCACCTCATATACCTATTCCGATCGTCCTACCAATTCTTCTTTGCTATAAGAGCCGCATAATAATTCCCTTTATCTTTCTCTAGATCGGATCTTAGTTCTCTGAAATACAATATCTCTAGATCTGGAGGGGTAGGGTTAACGTTGTCAAGATATCTAATATCGGGAGACGGGTCACGAAGCCCAAGCATTGATTGTTCCAGAATTTCCTTGTCACTTCCTAGGTCCATTTTTTGCAGACATAATATAGCCGAGGTCGATGTCTTGCACGATTCTAACGGAATGGGTCGTTAACCTAGTCTTGAGTGAAGAAGGTTGCGAGTGAAGGATGGGTCTCATTGTGTTATCTTTGTTGGTGGGGGCGCACAGACCACATATGACCAGCGTGGAGGTGCCCACAATCATCCTCCAAGAAACGGGGAGTCTGAAGCGGGACAACTCACGGTTCTTGCAATCGTGTGCAATCACTTTGTGATATATACATAAGCGACGACTTTAATCTGCTCCAGAATATAATTGACTGTAATGGGTAGCCCCCGCGACGTACTTTTGCAGTGCAGCAGGGGCGTCAATCAGCTCTTGCCCCACCACCCCTCAATCAAGGTTGTGAGGGAAACCACAAGAAATCGTCGAAGCAATCCTATTTCAAACAAAATATTTCGCCTCCCAATGTCCATTCCGCTGACGAATATAAACTCCTTTTGAAAGGAGCGAACCGTTTCGATCATAGTAGGTGTCCTGGGTAGTTTGCGTTCCAAGGCTCTCGTATTTCTTGAATCTTGAACCTCCGCCGTTGGAACGCAGGTAGGAGAGAGCAACTGGTGTGACGAAAAACTTGCGTTCTACCTCGAGCCGGCGAATTTGTACCATGCCTGAATTGGTAGAGGCAATCTTACTGAAGTAGCAGGAGATGCTTCCGGTGGATGCGCTCAGCATTCTCAAGGTCGTAATGTTTTGAGTTGTCAAGAGATTATCAATCTAACCCAAAATGTTTAAGCCAGAGAATCTGTGACACGATGAGCGACCTGGAGGCGCACACTTACTGGTATTCCCCGTACATAGTCAGGGGATCATAGGTGAGCTACGAGAAGGTTTTTTTGTTGCACATCGCAAAAAGGGCGATTGCATAGGAAAGTGGTAGCCTATTGGATAAGGAAGTGCCGGCGTCGGCTGTGAGGCTGTCCATCAGACCACCATTGACTGACCGAAAAATGCGACATGCAACAAAAAGTTTCAGGAATGGTCTTATCCGTATATAGACTGGCCCTATGAGACAATCCCATGATCACAGCCAGGCACCGTGACTCCAAGCTTAAGACAATCAGCTTTGAAATCCTATTCTAATGTTTCGCTGGGGACCCGTCTACGGGAAGTATCCAACATTTCTATTTCTAAATGGAGAAAGCTTCTATTTTAATAATAAAATGTTTCTAAAATCTAACGTGTCTACCCTTGTAGAAGATGCAGTCTGTTTCTTAATTTGGGCATTCCAAGAATAGTCGTTGGTAGGGTGGGTCGTTTTTTATTTCGCTGGGAGGTTCCCTACAAGAGACGCGAGCCCGCGCCCATGTCGATCCAAATGCGGGGCTTCATCTTTCTTTCTCTTCACCAGCCTCCAGGATGGAAGAAGACGGTTCCGAACTCCCTCCTTGGTCCGTTGATCGCACAGATTTTTTTTCGATGTGGAGGAGCATCACACATACTCTTATCTCTACTGGACACGTCGCAGAACTATACCAGGAACTGGACTACGCCAGCCAGACTGGTCGTGAAGATTTAAATTCTAACAATCACTGGGCTATTGAATCATATTATAATTCTGCTCTATTTTCAAACAAATTATTACAAATAACTACTAATAGCACAGAAAATAACAAATCGATATACAGATATAATAAAAAGTCTATTAATGGAGATACGATAATATCAAGCCTGGGCGAGAGCAACATCGACGACGATAATCTTTGTAATATATTATCCAATTTTATTGCTGAGGCCGCAGATCTGTTATATCACCGCAATCCGTTGCCCAATTTCGAAAATATATTCGCCCAAGAGGAGTTGTTTCTCTCGTCCGACGGGCTAGACGACGTTACTCTTTCAATTAGCAAAAGCTCAACAGCTGCTACGCCCTGCCAGTACATATACACACCAACATTATCTCCGTCGCCCTCCTTTTTCAATTCAGATCAAGAATAATAGTTAAATAAACGGCCCAGTCCGCACATCCCTGCGAAACAGTAGATCTGGGCTGATATAAAGAAACAAGATAGCCTCGTTAAATGGAAAGAAACAATACTTCCACGATCTACCTCGTCATTGCAGAAAATAATATATTCGATGGAAACTAGGAGGCTCCGGTTGAGCGATAAAAAGGATCTGATGTTATTTGAGATAAATATTATTGCTCAACATTTGATCAAGAATAATTCTGTTATTTATTTTTTTAATAATTATTAATTGATTTATGAGAACTTGATATCCTCGATTGTTTAATAATTTTTAATTTGTAATAATAATAATATTAAGAAATCTGTTATTGCTATTTTCGATATTATATAGGGCTTGGTAAATGGGAAATATATCTATCGTTTTTTATTACGGTTTATATATATTTATTTAATACAGATCATCGATATTTATAAAACAATAGCAACCAAAAACCAAATTGAAGGTCAGATCAACCGGGGGGTCGGGCAACGCGATATTACTATTGCTATAAATATATACCTTGCAGCCAAAAAGAATTCCAAGGAGGGACTTTCCAGAATAAAATTATTAAATTATTGCTATCGGGGTAAGCGATAGTCCTTCCTTGCTGGACTATCTTCTATTTCAATATTTATATTCTCGCGCGCAGCGGATATGATCGTGTATATATTTCCTTTATTTCTTCTTATATTATCTCGTTGAGACTCACCATCTCAAAGATAGAATAATTCTATTACAAACCCGATTATCCAGGTATTGGCAGTTCAGATCCGGCACGATTATCCCGAGCTTGTGAATATTTTGGTCGAAGTCGGCCAATACACAGATATAACTCCCTCAAGTACAATATAAGGCATTTCTCAAATTGAGGATATTATTGCAAAGACCAATAACACCTTTGGTCCGGTATTGTGTACTATCTTCTAGGGTTTTGAAGCCAGGTCAAGGGAGTAAATTAAGGAGGGAGACTCGGAGAAAAGCAAGGTAGATAGCATATTTCTAATCGAGTTATTACGAATTACTCGTTAATTATTTTGACCTTGGGATGTCCTATCTTCGGATCCACAGTGTTGTGGTATATGGGTAAGGCTGTAAGCCTGTGGCTTTCAGCTCAGGCTTTCAGCTGTGTAAGGCCAAGGGAGCTGAAGGCTCCCTAGGCTTTCTGGACCTGTGTATATATAGCCTACTTCCTGCTGTAGCAATTGAGTTCTTTACCCTTAAAAAGACAACACACAGACCACGAGTTTAGGCTCTTACAAGCGCTCCTCTGCAAGCAGTCCCCATATATGTTCAAAGGAAACTTCAAGGAAGGCGAAGGGCAGTCAACAACTTGACCCTTCTACACCCTGAGCAACTTCTTACCCTCTTCAAGAGCAGCTATCTCAGTCTTCAAATTCCTCCGAAACTGTTTCGTTGAAACGTTTTCTCCAGCAATTATATCCAACTGTGCTGCAGACAGCTCGCTCACGAAAGTAATCCCGAAGATGCGTAGCGGCAAGGTCGCTCCAGTCAACAGGTGGAAATCGCTGACCTGCATACATACAGTATCTACGAAGCGCTTTCTCGCAACTTCGTAGTATGACTTCAAGATATCGTGGATGGTGTGGATAATTTGTTCAGCATTATCCGTAGCTATCACCTACAGAATCCGCTCGAGTTTCACAACCTTCTCCGGTTGGGCCCAGCCGGAAGCGTTATGGCTCTTCTCCGCGTATTTCTCTAGTTGTTGCTTCAGACGGCGTGTCTTACACTTCTGCAAGTTCTCATTGAAGTCGCCATTAGTCGTCAGGGGGGTGCCGAATCGCTCGACTTGGATGATGAAACAAGGGCACGTGGTGGTTCGTTCCGAAGAAAGTAGGGCTTACGAGAGAATATGCAGTCACTGCAATCGTTTAGGAGGAAGCAGGTTGAACCGATCCGCCATGCGAGTGGATGAGGATGCCGTTAGTCGCGTTGGGAAAGTGAGTAAGGACACAGTTGAAGGATGGGAGCCGACCACGCTTGAACTTATGTCACGACCAGAACGAGCGAGCAGTGAGCGCTGGGATTCGCTGTGACAGAAGAAAGCCATCTGACGATCAGCGACCGGGACAACTCGAATAGCGAGGATTGAGGGGGGAGCATTCAAAAAGCCAAGGAAGAGAGGTCGACCTGTAGAATTACACCAGTAACAAGATACTGTTTGAAGAGAATATTTTCAAGGCGATCGGCCGTTTGGGAAAGGAGGTAGATACATAAACGAGGCGAGAACTGGGAGTATTTGTTTGCTGTAAAGTTTTGGGGAACTCTGTATAATATAATAATACCTATGAAGCAAAATGACTGACTTGTATAGTGAACCCCGCAGGTCTAAGACGTTATTGGGCATAACAAATAAATGAGGAACCTCCTCTTCTTTCTCCCCCTCCCCTTCCTTCCCCCACCTCGTTCTCTCGTCCGATGTGCACAGCTTCCACGCCCACTGACCCCCTCGCAAGTACAAATATTCAAGGAACCAACGTTTTAGAAATTGTACAATTCCCCTTATACTACCAGTTGAAAACGCTCAGTTAGTTTCTCAGCTTGCAAAGGGGTCGAGGTACTTGCTGTCCACCTGCGGGGGGAATACTATTCGACTCGAGTACTTCGCATCTGACGATATTAAATTGATATGCCTGTTAACGCTGCATGATAACTTCAACTATCCTGAGTCATCACATCAGAAGACGAACGAATGAGATGGCAAAATTCCTCTCGGTTCTATAAAGATGAACACAGAGGTAAATATCTGATTCATCTAGCTGCATGCAAACCTGTGATAAGCTGTAACCCCCTGTAGCCCTTCTGTCTTACCCGAGGACAATATTACATATGCATGGTAATTGCATTACAGTAGAATTCGGGCCACACACTTTCCGAGTGGCTTTTTTCACCTCACAGCCCCCGAACTGAGAAGCCGATTCAGTCAAGCTAGGCGCGAGGAATCTGATCCATGCTTCGTCCTCACCAATGAATGGCTGGCGGGAAAATGCCACGTCAACCCGCTGCTTCACCCGCGGAGGTTAGTAAACCACCTCTTGAACCATCTTCTACGGATCAAAATTTAATGCCCTATCTCCTCCACTTGATTTCCAATTCTTTCATTTCTGCATACTCAATCCAAGTAGCTGAAGCGCCCCAACATCGACAGATCAAAGCTGATTATCTGAGCAATGTCGCAGATGACCTGCACACCATGCGAGAGCGTAATTTCATGCCCAGTCTCCCCGTTATCAATCACGGGCAGCGTTCTCGGAATCCTAACATTCGCCTACGCTTTTGTTCTCGGGACATTCTTACTTGCTGTCCAACTGAACGGCTCCTCAGCGGACATCAAGCGTTTTGGGAAGAGTATTGCATTTCTCAAGCCTCGAATCGCACAACTCCAGGATACATTCCAACCTCAACCTCTCCTAAATATCACTGGGAAAACAGGGAAGACTTTACGCGAAAAGACAACTGTGAAGAGCGAAGCAGAAATCCATAGAAATTTCGACATTAGGCTTGCAACGCTTATTGCAGATTTTGACCCTCTTCTATCCATTACGGGGTATCTGTGGTCAAATGTCGAAGGGCAGAGATTTGAAGTGAGTTTTTGGACGCGAATTTGGTGGCTCTGGTACCAGGTCGACGCGAAAGTCAAGTTGGACGAAGTGGAAGCCCGCTTTACGGAACTATTATCTTACGCTGAGAAATAGTTAGTTGAACTGTCCCTCACTTGCGAAATACTTTATACTAACTACGTAGCCGCCATTATAGAGAGGCGTTAGACAGCGAAGAACGGTGAGGTTGAAGGCTGAAATCAATTTTTCTCAAAATGGAGGAGCCAACAAAGGAAGGTGCTTTTTCTTTGACCAAAAGATGTGATTAGTAGCAGATAATCCGGCAAGTTTCAAATTGTAAGTTCTTGTAATCTCAGGTGCTTCTTAGGCAATTGTGTATCTAACTCCACATTAACAGATTCTTCGTGGGACTAGTGGTTGTGCTAGATTGTCGGGATGTGCTTTCGGCAGAGCCAAAAGAATGATCCGCAAACTAGACATACAGCACGGGGCTCTCAGGGAGAGCGACGGTAACAAACATTGAGTGGTTTTTAAGGCCATTTGTTTGCCAGTGGAGAAGCAATCATCGGGATTGAAGCAGAAATTTAAGGAGAAGTCGGAGAAAACATTCGATCAGAAATAAAAAATGTACTGTGTTTTCAGGAGGCCTAGAAACTCACTCATCTTTCCTTCCAGCAGCAGGTAACAACTACATAAGTGCTTTGGCGAGACCAGATGTCAGTACTGGTAGTATGCTTGCTATCATGTCTGCAACTGATTTGTCGGTGGAAGGTTGCTTGGAAGGGTAGGCCAATATATGATTTGGCTGGCCAGGAAAACTTCGGGTCGCCCAATTGATTGTACAATTATTAATTATACTTGTTTAGGTAATCTAGAGTCTCGGCGAAAAATCTGATACTCATCCAGTGGACCATTTTAAACAGTCAATTATCGACCGATTTCATGGGCACTCTGGGTGTGGTCTCGGGCAGACATTGAAAGACACCGAGTGACTCAACTGCGCCCCAAATCCTCCCCCGAAGTTGAGGATGAAATTAGTCGAGGCCAGGCAGCCGATATCTTCTCGGGACCCATCTTGTTCGATATATAGGTTGCTCTATTAAATTTTAAACCGCGTGAAGAGCTTGAAAGAAGATTGCATATCTGATGCCGAAGACTCCATCAGGAACACAATGGTCTAGATAGATGGACTGTGGACAGGCTGGAGCTGATAACTTGTGAGCCGCACGACTGGCACCGCAGCAGCCTCTCTCGGGAGGATATTGCAGGAAGACCGAAAGGACAAGTGCCGAGCCTCTCAGCCCAAAAAGGACCTTACATCCTTGACGAGCCCGCTGCCCACCAAGCTGAAGCAGGCTACAATGGTGGCGTTGTTTGAAGTATCGGTACATGTGCCGGAGCTGACATACAGTTTGTAGCACCTTCCAGAATCGGAATCCGGAGCTGATAAATGCTGCAGGAAATCCGCAGCCTAGTGAATTTGGGCATTGGATCAGCCAACCAGTAGAAGTTGGAACCACTTCCCGCGCCAGTTTTCACGAAGATTGGCTCAACCAATACTTTTCACAATCACAGAGCGTGCATTGCATAGCCTACCTTTGCCATGATGGAGTGTTTCACAAAGCGCGTCTGACCAAGCACTTTCATTCCCATCAGGCTAGCCGCCTTCATGAGGAAGTTGGATTAGATTGGCAGTAGGTGAGAGAAATATTATGTTGAGGTTTGAAGCAGGAGTTGCTATCCTTAACCTTCTGACACAGTTGCGGATTTGTTCGGACTGATAGATATTTTTTTTTTGAAAACACGAAGACTGCTGAATGAAGTTGATCCCCTTCAGCCAATAAAATCTACTATTAACAGGAATACACGGGGATTCACCAGCAGCGTTTACACGCATTACGCCTGATTAGTTATGGAGGGGAAAATAAATGGTTCGCTGCCTTTCAATGTTCTAACTTATCATAATTCGCCGCAAGGCTGACAAACGTAAATCTCCACATTTGAGTAGCGCAATATTTGTCCCCATCCAAAAGATCTATGGGTTGGATCATACTTGCTCAGAAGAATTCGGAATTCCCTAGAAGCCCATTGCCCGAGGACTACCTCAGTATGGTAGAAGGATTAATTCTTGACTCTCTGCATTGTTGATTTGAAAATAAAAGAACGTTGGACTAGTGCTATAAACAAATTCGTAGCATGAATAGAACCGAATCTCACCCTCATGGCTCGTCTCATTTGTGCATTTTACCGCTTCAAAAATCTACGCACCTCCTCTGGGACTCTCTTTTTCTTGCCTTTTCCACCCACAAAATACTTAGATACCTTGTCGCTAGTCTGTATTATGCGATTCAATTTCTCTTCGAGGTTTTTGGATGTTATTCTCTTCTTCTCTGACGTCGTGCGGTAAGAATTTGCTGCTTCCTTTCCGTCCGACGCTTGAGGGATTTTCTTCTCAACGACAAGCATCTCGTACTTGATGATCCTGATGAAGTCAACTATAAATTCCGAGCACCTAGCATGTCCACGAAGTTCTGAAATCAGCTTTGAGCTCATGTTAGCGGAGGAGTTGCGGGTGTGTCGAGGGTAACTCATACATTTTCTACTGCAGGGTGGACTCCCGCTTTTTTGTGCTTGAGCTGGTAGAATGTGTATTGGAAGAATCCTTCCTCATCCGAGTTTTCCTTCTTCCTAGCATTTAGGAACTCGTCGGTTGTTTTTCGTGCGTTACCCTTAATCAACCAGAGCAAGAACTCTAGGAAGACACATCCCAAGCCCCAGATGTCGAATGAACGACCAACCGTGTAGCCGAGTTCGACCTCCGGGGGAGAGTACGTTTTCGTGTGAGCCTTTACTTTTACTTCTGACACAGTTTCGGGACCGTGAACGGTGGTGATTCCAAAGTCGGCCAGTTGGATGACACCTAGGTTGTGATGGGCATCAGCATAGCCATTCCAGTTTTCGTACCACAGCAGGTTCTCTGGCTTAATATCCCCATGTATGCCATGGTATCGATCGCTCTGATCTGGCTCAGCAGAGGAGTCTCCTACACTAACTTTGCGAAGGTCGTGTAGTATGTGCAGTGCCGCAACTAGCCCTCGACATTGCCGGGCCACCCAACTGGAGTAAGTAACATACAAGGGGTCACCAGAATGCGGGTTCTTCGAGTGCCAGAAGCCTCTGAGGTTTCCATTTGCGTATGGGAACATCAGGTAAAATTTTTTGTCGTCTTCAATGGTCTCCATTGTAAGAATCAACTTGACCAAATGAGGATTAGAGTTTGTGCTTAGGCGTTTGAGAATTGCAACCTCGTCATCAAAGGCCTCTCTGCTGTCGGATTTCAACTCCTTGATTGCCACTACTGGGCTTTCTTTACCTCCCTGGAGTCAATGAGCACGTATCAAGGCCTGGGAAGAACCATAGACTTGCCGTGTATAAAGGCAGGCTGTAATGAGCTGGGTGAACTCTCACGCCCGTCACTTTTCCAGAACCCCCTTCCATGTCACGCGAGGGTTGACCAGGTTCTTTAGTGTAGGGTAATGGATGACGAACGGTCATTTCGTAATGATCGACTTCTCTAGAGAAGATCGGAGCCAGCATTTCATACTGCTTCGTGTGGAAACTTTCGATGTCATTATCCTCCCACTTGTCGAAACACGCCAGTGGAGCTGGATCTAAATCTGGACCCAATTTTTCTGTAATCCCAAGCTTGAAAGGCCGTTCCTTGCCGATTTGACGGAGAGGAAGTTTGTCATCAGAAATGTTGTCGTTCACAAAGTCCCCAATCTTATCAGGCTTCTTAATCAGGATCAATATCGCCAGTACTTTGCGATAAGATATTGAGAGTTCGTCATCTACAGCTGGAATGGGGCATATCACGTCGGCATATGCGTCTAATTCCTTTTCGTCAACGTTCTTGACCAGCGCTGGCAAGATCGGTCTGATTGTATCGCGGTTGACGATTGCTTCGAGACTGTTAATCGGAATATAGTACTCTAGGCCGGAATATGGTTTTTTCGACTTTCTACGGAGGCTTTTTTCCATGTGCCTGAGCTTCTCTTGCGCATCGTCGTATTCCCCAATAGATCGTCCCGAAGGTCGCGGCAGTTTGCCTTGCATCTCCCCACTTCTGTCTTGTGCCGCGCTAGTAGCTGGGCTTTGGGAGATCTAAGGAACTTAGCGAGCATCTCAGTTAGAGTCGTCTTGAGCTGACCTTCACTAGCTTCGACATTGCTCTCCAGGGTGGAGAACGGAGGGGGATGTTACGTTTGATAACTTTGAGCACCAGAAGATCAATGTCAGTATGATTTGCAAAAATGAGGGGCTTCATCTCCTCAAGATGAGGGCGAGGCTGATGTGAACAACCCCCTTCCTTCCCCTCTTGCCCAGAATCAATAGGGGTCTGTACAGGTACATGCACAATTTATCACACTGATACTCCAGCGAGATTTCATTGGCTAACAATATTTTAGGCAGCGCGCCACTATACATGTACGCCCGAACATCACATCCCGATACCGGCCATCCGCGTCTTCACTTTGCATCTGCCGCCCGAGTTCGCCCCCACCCCTCTTCTTGCTTGCCTCAGCATTTTGTTGAGCAGAATAGGCCCAGCAGTGTCATTGAATCGTAAATTTTCTCCTTTCATCCTGATCATCCCTTGTCAATACATCTATAAAATATAAAGAGTCAGTTTATGCATACTTCCGTCAATGGTCGAGGCGCTCGGACATAGTAGATACCTTGTTCCAGCTCGACCGTGAAGCCTCCTTGTGGAACAAGTGCCCTCAAGACGCCGAAAATATCGCTTTCATTAACTCGAGCGCCAGGTATCTTCTGCGGTAATACATCCGATTTGGAAGTGATGCGACTCATCCAACTTTCACCAGACTTTCTGAATATTATTAAGATAGATTCTTAAAGTTGAGAGTCAAAACCTTGGGAAAGTGACAAATGAGCAAATTTTGAAGTGAGGAGGGAGTCCGAGGGACATCTTAGGAAAACCGGACACTTTCGGCTTAAAACCGACTCGCCCCCAGCCATTCATCTCGTAAACCTCTCTTATCATCCGCCAACATGCAGTCGAGGCAAATTCGCACCCCGGTCAAAGGTCGCAACCAACCGGGAGACGCAGTTACTAGCCAGTAAGCACGCTGTCGGCCCTGGGCATTCCCCATACTAATCATAAACTGCAGCACCGGTATTCCTACGGTCCTACCCGACTACGTTTCCCCGCGGTGCGCAGCCTGAGAGTAACTGTTAGGCGCGAGTTTGTTTCATTGATGAGGGCACTTCTGATAGCTGAAACACCATAGACGAGGATGCCGCAGGTCGAACAGTACTACTATTACCACGAGGACCGAATTATTGGCTTCGGAGGCATGTAGCTCGCCGCCGTTGGTGGGGACCATGAACCGAGTCAATAAAGACGACCGAGACAAGATTGGATAGCCACGCTAGGGGTTAATGCTCTGGATTGGCATGATATCCATTAGTCGTCCATCTCAGCAAACTGACCTTTCCGTAAGCAAGCCACCGCTTGTATATCAAACAGAAGTCACGTACTGAAGCAGCAATACGAATGATGCCCAGGTGGTGCCGGGAGAAACAATCAGCAAAAAGAACCCTGAGGAGTATTTTGGCATACCTGAGCTACAGCTCTTGCAGTCTATCCTGTAATTGAGTTCTATCTCGACCAGGGGCAAGTTTTTCCCTCCACAAGCCTGTGTATCTGAACAAGGTATCCGGCCCATAACAGAGGGCTGCCTCTATCAAGTACTGCGCACGACTCTTAGCTAGAACCAGTGGCTGGTGACGTGAGTCTGCGTTTGCCAGGAATACTGGGGTAGAACAAGTTTGAGATTTTGCCATACAGAAAGATACGACCAACTACGAGTAATCTCTCTAACTTTATGAAAGTGGTGAAGGCGGCGCAGAGCCTGAGGTGGTGGGGTTTGAAGGGGCATGCCACAAGTGTTTTCGAACACTACAACAAGCGAAAAACTTCATAGCAGATTGGGAAGAGATGTATGCTAGCATTGTCAAAGCCAAGATCAAAGAAGAGCTGTCTGATGGGCATTGGCCGACAAAAATGTGGGGAACAGCTGCTCTTAGCTTGAAGACAGAATGCAACAATAGGGATGAGGAGCTCACAGAGAGTATGGAAGGAATGAATATACAGAACTGAACGATCGTTTAATTTTGGTGTCTGAAGCTAGTGTCGGAGTCTCCTGTCTATAAACTGATTCTCAAAATATATCCACGCCAAAGCAGCACCTTGAAGAGATGTACGCTTATTATTATAGCTCATCCCGCGCCTCAGCCTGTCTCAGCCGGGCGCAAAATAGACCTAGTTGCATTATTCCCCTAAGATTTTTCTTCTGTCGAGCTATTCTCTATTCGTGCAATATCTCCGTTCCCAGTTGGCTCCACTTGACTCTCTCTCTGTGACCGATCTGGCTGAGATTTATCCTTTGATAAACACTTCTGGAGCTGAGCTTCAATATCATGTGGAAGCAGAATATTAGGGATAGGATATGAACACATCTGAGGTACATTTAGCTTGACTTATTATCGAATCCAGAGATCCACTTATTATTTGCTTCCTGGATGGTGGAAAATCAACAACCGATTGATAAGTAATATATTGTCCATTTTGACGAATAACAAATGCTATATTTATACCAGGAAATTGTCCAAGTTTATGGATATTCTTAATCATTGTCTTTTTCTTCTTTCTCGCAGCCTCACCTTGCCTTTTACGACTGTTATCACGCATACTTAGATAGAATGCTGCAATTTGCAATTCTGAGTCGAGGAAAGGTCGACGCCTTTTATATGGAAGAAGTAGAGGGCCTACTTGAGGGACTATTTTTATAATATTTTTAAAAATGAAAATAGATTTCGTTTCAAAATATGCGCAAATATGGAAAGGAAATCCTCAAGGATTACTAAACTTTTGGTGAGCAGAGATTGACTACCTCTACCATTTTATATTTGGAATTCTTTGGGGACCTCCTTACGATATCTAAATACCCAGAAATAATAGGATGAATAAGTAAACTAGTATTTGATGGTTCTTTTTCTTGAAACCTTGGTTTCCCCCTCATGCCGCCGTTCTAGTACACGATACTGGTATACTTCGTATCAGGGATGATGGAACAGGGTTATGAACGGTACCGGTACAATTCATACTAGGGATGATGGGATAGGATTCCAAATTATACTAGTACATTTCATACTAGGATGATGCGATACCTTCGTCCCGGATCGTCTCGTATACCACCCTAGCGGCGTCCACACAGTGACTATCGGATACTTCCCAGAGCGTTCCAATAACGTGCCGGAACCCCGCAAGTTGGAACGCGCTTGCTAGATGGATTCCTTCATCAACAAGCCTATTCGCCTTGTTTGCGCTAGTTGAGCAAGCCGAGAGATAGCCAAGGAACGGAGAGCTCTCTTGGATATTAAAGTCGCGGAAATCTCCTACAGTTAGCGGGCTCTTATTTCAGTCATCCAGGAGCAGACAACTTCGCGCAGGATCCAGGGGATCCGAACGTCCATGGCCAGCGAAGTGGAAAACCTTGCAGGCTCGCAAGTGTACTAGAACTTCTTTCCTTGAGCCGTGGTGGCATAACTGCTTTAAGCTGTAGTAATGGGCAGAAATCGGCCAACATTTCCACTTCTTTGGTGGCGAAAGGAAGGGCTGAGCCGCTTGGGAGGCTTGGAGTCTCTTGCATAGCGACTAGGAGAGCATGCTCTAAGCCTGATCCCGCAGGTCCCTCAAGACTATGACGGCGCCCATATATCAGTGCCTTTACAGACGAGGTGTAGGATGACATGACTCTATCGAGCACTGTCTCGGTTGATCCTTTGGTATGGAATCCCGCTGCGTGAATTGGAAAGTGGCTCAATACGCCTGTGGGAATCCACGTCACAGAACAGAGTACGAACTGATGAGTGACGGGAGGCCCACAACCTCAGGTGTCAAGCCCACAAGGGACCCTTTTAGACACTTTCACCGCGGCGGAAGTGCTGCCGCATGTCCACGCAGCCATTTTGGATTGGTTGAGCAAACTCAGCCATGCGGCACAGCACAGGAATCACTGCACACAATTTGTATGGCATCGCCGATTTATCAAATTCCCCGTCCAAGGCATTTGAATATCGAATGATATTGCTGCTAGAAGCCACTGTGGAAGATGGGGTATGGTGCGCTTACCATTTCCGGCTCTTTCAGCTGCTGGCTGCCCATGCATGTGGTGTTGACGTGGTTATGGAGTCTTCCGGCGAGACGAAAACGGCATCATGCAGCTCGCCGACAGACTGCTAAAGCTCTTCCCTATACGGATACTGCAGTCAGTCCTCACCGGATAATTCACAACCGCAGAAAGGAAAAAGCATGTGCGTCACAACCGCTCCTGCATATACGACTGGCAGGTAATGAGCCAAAGACGTAAGGGCCCGTTGTCCGGCAAAATGCGCTAACCCACGTTGTGAACCTCTTTTATTGGTGACTGCCTGCCTTGAACTATGAGTCCTCGAGCTACATAGATAGGTGTCATGTGGTTTCGTAAAAGCAAGCATGGCCCAACACACAACAGAGAATGAAAGCGGGGTGCATGTTAACGCCCATCGGCAGGCACATAACAGCTGAAGTAGAGTTACCTTTGCTTGCAGGCGTAAATGTCTTGGCGATGCCAAGGTGGCAAGCGTCTCCTAGCCAAGTTTAACCTTAACTATACCGTACTCTAGATACAAAAAGTACCGGAAATGGCAAATGGTGTTCAATATATATGCAGTCGTCGACGCGCAAGGCAACAAGGCCTCAGCTGTCCACACTTTCACCTCGACCAGCCACTCCGGGCTTGATTCCGCAACTGCAGCACCTCCGATACCCCAACGAATCACCGTTTATCAATATTTGTTGAGCCTGAGATAATCGCTGACCAATCTCATCCTTCGACTTTATCGACATGAATGAGCAGCGCCTCTTCACAGAAAACCCCAAACTTAACACACTGCATCCTTAGCGCCGTCGAGCCGAGCCTTCAATGGATGCCGTCCCGATGCTGCTCTGCAGGCCACTCCTCGCAAGGCTGATTATCTTCGCAGGCTCAAATCGCGTATAAGCCCTCCATCATGTCGCAGTTTTCGAAAGGTTCAAATGTAAGCTCCTTGTGGCATTGGGTGTGCGAAGATGCCGAAAGTCATCGATCCTGACAAATACCCGTACCTAAATCGGGTCAAACGTCTACAGTACGACTACCCGGCCTTAAAGTCTTTCCTTGACAAGCTTTTAAATACTAGGGACGCCGGACGTGTTGTTGTGGAAGAGGAATTCCACAAGCGTCACGGACGCACACCTGGACGTTGCTGCGTCCTCGAGTATCGCAATACAGACGTCAAGCCGATAGTGTTCAACTCAGCTGTAAACGTTCGCGACTACTTTTTGAAAGCTCCCGCCACTGGGAGGCCTCAACGCCGACTTTTCGTGCTTGAAGATCTGGAATTGGAGTACGTTGAAGTTCTGGGCTATTCCCTCGGCGTGGATCCGCTTGTCTTTGCCGAACAGATGAATACATGGAATTATTGCGACGTTCATTCCATTGGTCACCGACCATTGCCTTCCTTGACCAGGCCCCAGAAGTCATTTACGACCCGATATTATGAGTTGCGAACGCTACCTGGCCATCGTGAGGGGCTCGACGTCCTGGGTTGTTACATGACGTTTGCCGTCAATCGACGATTATATCAACCGTGGCGGGATATTGACGGCCCAAGCATCAAAAGCGATCGCCGCGTTGGATTCATCCGACGCTGCTACTCGTTCTGGACGTCGGACACCCCAAATGAGAATGAGAGCACGTGTTGGAATTGTAAGTTGCGTCTAGAGGCGATGAGCAGACTCCACTGACAGTCTTAGCCTTGCTTCTCGTAGACCCACCGATTGATTCTATTCCTACTGATATCCGCTCTGCGTCAAATCGCAACTCGCTGTTGCTGCAGAACCCGCAAGAACATCTCATCCTTCGAGATCCGCGTACCTACCGTTCCAGGAACGAACTATGGAATGCGAAAGCAGGGAGCGGTTTGGAGGCTATACCTCACAGAAGTTCACCTTACCATGGTGGTGTACCCACGGCAGCGCCTCTCTCCCTTGACTCGACCACACAACTATCAAAGCTTGAGCAGCGAGAATCCCATCGCTATCGCAATCGCTCCTCTGTCTTCGACGAAATCCTCTTCTCTTGGACTCATATTGCCGAGCCTGATCTCATCACAGCTACTAACAAGCATCCCGTCAATGCCACGTATTTCATGACCAAGCACGTCGGCTACCATTGGATCAATCTACTCGAACTCGTCTCATTTGCGCTCGCCCAGTGCGAGTACTTCGCCGACGATAATGAAGCGACAGTAGACTCGCACCTCTCGGCTTACAGATGGAAAAGGCAGCTTAGAAAGGTTACCAACACCGCGAAGGATATCAATTACTTCCGTCGACAAATGGTGCATTTCGAGAATGTCCTGAACCTTAATCTTGAGCGGCTCGGTATCAATCTTGATCAGCTCGAAGACCCAAAATTGCTCCCGACCACTCTCCGCGACGCGCAGAAAGATTTTCTCACTATCGCACCGCGCCTGCGCTCGTACAGGGAACGCGTTGACAATCTCTCTGGCATTGCAGATCAGCTATCATCAGTCCATGCAGCATTCAAAGGTATCGACGACGGCGCTTTCGGTCTGCGCCTTTCTATCTTCGCTGCTATAGTGTTTCCGATTACTCTCGTTGCTACAGTGCTCTCCATGGGGGACGAATTTTTGCCTGGAAAGAGCAAATTCTGGATATTCTTCGCTACGTCAATACCGCTCAGCTTGCTCTTCGGAGGCTTCTTGCACTACGGAGAACCATTCTTCAAACCTTTTTCGCGGCGCGATAGACCAGATGGGAGGGATCAGAGGTGAGAAACATGGTAAGGAGCGATTCCAGGGCGTTTGAACCCAAAGCCCAAACAGTCATCACAACATCCATAAGCCTCCTAAGGAGATCTATTAGAACTAGAACCAACGAAAGGTCCATAATTAATGTTGCTATCCAAGGTATCTCCGTCGCCTAAAGCTTCCATTTCCTGTCAACGGGAACTACGCTTTGATCGGTACGAAATACGTGTTTGAACGTACGGCATATATCTGGACTGCTAAATTAGAAAATCTATGTTTGTTTGTTGCAATTATTCGAGGCGGTTCGATTTTTGTTTGACCCCACATAAGCTGTTAATTCTGCCTGGGCCGGAAGCTTATGCGTATTGCATGTTGTTGAAGGGCAAGTGGATCCATCGCAGATTCGGCTCGCTGCTCGGGAGGTCCGTTCCGGTGCTTCCAGTGCACAAAACATCTTCTTGTACCGTCATCAGCCCTTTGGGGCTTGGTCTCGGAGTGTCGAATAGTTCCTTGACGGAGAAGCGGCTCGCAAATAGCTGTGGTTCACGGGACGGTCTAAAGTCGAAATCGAGAATGCTCGGCTCAAACGTCCGGGTTGACGAGCCTGTAATACTCACCGTGTCCTCCTCTTCCGGATTCTGCAGTGGAATCGGCGGCGGACATCTGCCCTGGGCCAGTGGCCCATGCCCGAAAACTTTCGCCTTGACAAAGACCGTGCGGCCAGGAGGAATGTTCCGCATAACGGAAACCGCGATTGACGGGAAGAAAAGACAATCGTATAATCCAAGACACAGGACAATCAGTGTAGCATTGATGGGTCACAAATGAATAGAAGCGAAACAGTGCAAGCTGCTATGATCTGTCCGTAAGGCTGCTAGCAGGAAGACTTATAAATACCCCCATCTGTCAGCCTGCAGAGATAAAATTTAGAAAAACATTATAACTCTCTTTAGCACACTAGCTTGACTCGCTATACCGTGCTCTATCGGTTGAAAGGCCGGGTGTTGAAAGCGGCGCCAAAGGTGGTGCAACGACTGCATATCGATTCCGGGGTGGGCCCTCAGTTGTGGTTACGAGTTCCAATTACTGTGTCTGAGCCAAAAAATTAAAAATTAAAAATTAAAATAAATTAAATATTTTTGGGTTACAGGAACGCGCGGGAAAGCTGAAATGGCGTGCTCAGGCTGCCTCGATCCCAGTGTTATGAGAACGAGGAATTAACTCGAGCCCCCATGCAATATCAGATCGCCAGAATACATTCTGGCCTGCTTTATGAATGGGGTCGCGGTTGGTGGTTGGTCTGTTCGGGTTGACTGGGAGTCTGCATCTGCATTGTGGACGGTGGGGTCAGCCGTCGATCCTGGCCATATTGTTCCATCAAAAGGGTTGTGTCCATGTTGATGGGCAACCGTCATTGGTTGTTGGGTGGGCCTCCCCGCATCTATTCACCCTCTGTGATTGGACACTGGTAATCGCAGTATTGTACGTAAGCGGTCTCTTCTTCCGCGCTAAAATTGCAGTTTTAAGAATATATCAAATTATCTTGATGGGAGTGCTTAGAGATTCTAGAAGCTTTTCCTGGAAGTACTAATTATAAGTAATAGGGGAAGTAAGGGTTATATAACGACTTTCATTCCTCAATTGCACACTGAATGTTACGAGCGTAGAGTGGCACGTCACCCCCAAACACCCGTTTAACATCTATGTGATGTAGTTCATTTTCTAAATCCCGTGGAGTGCACCCTGCATTATAGTGTCTACTGCACCCGCATCAAGCAACCCTTTCTCAGCTGCTGACATCAGTAGGTAAACCCTTCAAATTATGCAGCGTTTTCACACCATGAATATTCAAGGTATACTCACCCCGGCAAGCTAGAAGCAGGGACTCAGTTCTGCCCCGCTTTTGTCGCTTACGTCTTCTGCAGCATGATCTCCAGGTAATCTGTAAGGCATCGCCGATCCATTCAGCGATCCCTCTTACGCAGTGGAACAGTCGAATGATATTGCTGCCAGAATGCATAATGGAAGGCGGCATATGATATACCTACCATTTCCGGCTCTTTCAGCTACCTGTCCATGCATGTGTTGTTGACGTGGCCATTGAATTTTCCGGTGAGACTAAAACGGCATCATGCAGCTCGCCAACAGGACGGCTAAAAGCCCTTACTACACCCCCCTCCCATGAATGAGTTGCTAGCGTCGCCCCAGCCGAGATGAGAAATTGTACGAATGGGGGTATAGCCCGGGCGACGCTAGCAACTCATTCATGGGAGGGGGTGTACGGGATACAGCAGTCCGTGCTCGCCGGATATTCGACCGACACATTTAGGCAGCAGCTGATAGAGCTAACCCGCATTCGCAAACACAACTCAAAACCATCATTTCACTACGATATAGTTACCTTCTTACACAACCTTCAACAGCGTCTTCTTTTCTCTTGTAACTACGCTTCTAGCTGTTCTAGTTAGTAAAAGCATGGAGGATAATTGGTTATTTAAGGTAGGCTACAGACCTTGCTAATATGATCTGACCTTCGCTGACAGCATGATTAGAGGGTAAGTGCTCACCATGGGATAATTGATATTATACTAATAAACTTGTTTGCAGGAAGTAGGTACACCTGCTAAACTTAACATACGAGACTGCTACTGATGCTGGTGTGTCTGGTGGTGTAGTTCGTAAGTGGACTTGGGAAGACTAACACGAAGCTGCTGCTAATATTAGTGTGCCTGATGGTATAGTTCGTAAGTGGACCTGGGAAGACTAATATACAAAATTGCTGCTAATACTAATGTGTCTGATGGTATAGCAAGTAAGTAGACTTGGGAAAACTGACACGCGATGCTATTGCTAATACTAATATATCTGGTGATGGTAGGATGTAAATAGACCTGGGAAGATTAATATACAAAACTATTGCTAATATTAATATGTCTGGTGGTATAGCGAGTAAGTAGACCTGGGAAGGCTGATATGCGAAATTGCTACTAATATTGATGTATCTGATGGTGTAGTTTGTAAGTAGATGTAGGAAGATTAATATACGAAATTATTGCTAATATTAATATGTTTAATGGTGTAGTTTGTAAGTAGACCTGGGAAAACTGGCACGCGAAGTTGCTAATATTGATATATCGGGTGGTGTAGGGTGTAAGTAGACCTGGGAGGATTAATACACGAAACTACTGCTAATATTAGCATGTCTAATGGTGTAGGACGTAAGTGGACCTAGGAAGACTAATATGCGAAACTACTACTAATACTGGCGTGTCTAATGGTATAGGACGTAAGTGGACCTAGGAAGACTAATACGCGAAACTATTACTAATGTTGGTGTGTCTGGTAATATAGGAAGTAAGTAGACCTAGGAAGACTGATATGCGAAACTACTACTAATACTAATGTATCTGGTGATATAGGACGTAAATAGACCTGGGAAGATTAATACGTAAAATTACTGCTAATACTGGTGTGTCTGATGGTGTAGTACGTAAGTAGACCTGGGAAGACTGACAAGCGAAGCTACTACTAATGCTGGTGTGTTTTATGGTATAGGACGTAAGTAGACCTGGAAAGACTGACACGTGAAGCTAATGCTAATGCTGATGTCTGGTGGTGTAGTACGTAAGTAGACCTGGGAAGACTAACACGCGAAACTGCTGCTAATGCTAATATGTCTGATGGTGCAGTTTGTAAGTAGACTTGAGAAGATTGACACGCAAAGCTACTGCTAATACTGGTGTGTCTGGTGGCGTAGCAAGTAAGTGAACTGCAAAGATTGACACGCGAAGCTACTATTAATGCTGGTGTGCCTGATGGTGTAGGACGTAAGTGGACCTGGGAAGATTGACATACGAAACTACTGTTAATGCTAGTATATCTGGTGGTGTAGTACGTAAGTGGACCTAGGAAGATTAACACGCGAAGCAACTACTAATGCTAATATATCTGGTGATGTAGTACGTAAGTAGATCTGCGAAGACTAACATGCGAAACTACTACTAATATTGGTGTGTCTGGTGGCGTAGCATGTAAGTGAACTGCAAAGATTGACATACTAAGCTATTGCTAATATTGGTTTGTCTGATGGTGTAGTTCGTAAGTGGACCTGGGAAGATTGACACACGAAATTACTACTAATACTAGTATGTTTGATGATATAGTTTGTAAGTAGATCTGGGAGGATTAATACGCGAAACTATTGCTAATACTGGTGTGTCTGGTGGTGTAGGAAGTAAGTAGACCTGGGAAGATTAACACGCGAAACTATTGTTAATATTAGTGTGTCTGATGGTGTAGGGTGTAAGTAGACCTGGGAGGATTAATACGCGAAACTACTGCTAATACTGGTGTGTCTGGTGGTGTAGGAAGTAAATAAACCTGGGAAGATTAATACACGAAGCTACTGTTAATATTGGTGTGTCTGGTGGTGTAGGAAGTAAGTAAACCTGGGAAGACTAATACGCGAAGCTACTGCTAATATTGGTGTGTCTGGTGGCGTAGTGTGTAAGTGGACTGCAAAGATTGACATGCTAAGCTACTGCTAATGCTGGTTTGTCTGGTGGTGTAGGAAGTAAGTGGACGTAGGAAGGCCGACACGCAAAGCTGCTGCTAATACTGGTGTGTCTGATGGTGTAGTATGTGAGTGGCCTGCGGATTGCTCCTACGTTTGATCGCTACAACTAACAACAATTTGGAAGCAGTACAATGATTGGTATCTCGCTTTCGACGAGGTGTTTGCAGAAAACCTCTACGATTGGTTACCATTATGTGCGCGACCAGCTGCAGTTGACTGTTGCCTCTGCTGCAGCTACATTTTGGATGAAGCTCGTATAAATACTACTTATAACGCTAGCCTTTCGGATATACGTACGTCCGCAGAAAGCTGTTCGGTCTGCGCAATGCTCCGCCGAGCATTTCAGCACTACAATGATGAAGACGAAAATATCGACATAGTGCGAACACCCTCGGCTATCAGAGCAGGAGTAGAAGGCCCGCGTCTTCTGCGGTTTTGTGCGGATCCAGGTCAGTGTCTGTGGCCCCCTTTATTCACTGGACAGAAATAATACTTATTACATATCTTTGCCACAGTATACGCTGTCCATATGGATTACAAGGTCCCAATCGGCCGTCCAATTCTACCTAAACCTGATAATTTTGCCCGATCTGCACTGCTGTGCGCATGGCTCGGTTGGTGCGATAAGTACCACGATTGTGACAAGCACATAGGTAAATCCACAACAGCATTGCCGACGAGAGTCCTCGACGTCGGCGATCCGGAGGATTCAGGTTACAATGCAGATTTTGTGCGTCTGGTTCTTGCCTCAGAAACACGTGGGCAAAAATACATTGCATTGTCTCATTGCTGGGGCGACCTCTCAGACGAAGAGAAGAAAGCGTACTGCACAACCCAGGACAATTTTGACCGACGGCGGGTAGGGTTCAGCCTCTCTGAACTACCAAAGACTTTCCAGGACGCTGTCACAGTGACCCAAGAACTTGGCGTGCGATACCTCTGGATCGACTCACTCTGCATCATTCAACACGGGGATAATGGTGTGGACTGGAAAAACGAATCTGGCCGAATGAAAAGCGTCTTTTCGCAGGCTTACTGCACAATCGCTGCAACTGCGGCTGCCCATTCCAACGCAGGGTTCCTTGAGCGGGACGTAAGCACTGAGTATGTCTATGTTAAAGATGCCTCCGGCAAGCAGTTCTATATCAGTACTGATATAGATGATTTCGACGAGGATGTGGACAAGGCTCGGCTCAACACGCGAGCATGGGTAATGCAAGAAGGGGTTTTGGCGCGACGGACTATCCACTTCAGCGCCAATCAGACATATTTCGAATGTGGCAAAGGAGTTTACTGCGAAAACCTTACTAGGTTGATAAGGTACAGCTCTACAACACCTGAAATTGAGAAGCTCCTGACTAAAATGTTTCCCTTCAGCTCCCACAGGAACAGGTATTTCATGCTCGATCCAAACTTCCCTGACCGACTCTTTCAATCAGGCAAGGGACGTACCATAAACTGCATCTCCTTTCTTTTCGAGGAGTACTCGAAGCGGAGACTTACAGTCCCGACCGACAGATCTGTTGCAATATCCGGGTTGGAGGATCGTATCGCGGGCGTCTTAAAGTGTCAGAGCAGATATGGCATCTTCCAGATGTACCTTCACAGGAATCTCCTCTGGCACGCGTCTAACGACAAGGTGAAAGAGATTGCGTACGACCATCATGTGCCATCTTGGTCATGGATGGCATATAGTGGAGGCATTCAGTTTATGGACATCCCCTTGGGCGAAGCTGATTGGGTTGATCACCTCCAGTTTGATGAGGAATGCGACCATGCCATAACCGCCAACCTAGGGACATTTCAAAACTGCACGATGGAACTCGATGGAGCACGGTATGCAGTCTTATCCAGTGGAGCGGAAAGGGGGTGGATACAATATGACGTTGAGGGCGGTAAAGATCTTTGCAAAGAACAATGTGTTGTCGTAGGAAGGAGAAGCAACAGTGGTATTGCCGAATACTACGTACTAGTTGTCAGGTCGACTAGTGTGGATGGCGAGTACAGGAGGATTGGTGTTGGGTTGATACAGAGTGACTGCGTGGTAGGACAGAGGAATAACGTACGAGTCGTGTGAACGACGTTACGCCAAAATCTGGAGGAGCAGTGGATACACGTGCGGACCTGATGTCGATTTCTGAGCACAATTTACGTAAAGACAGCTGCATGAAACAAACCTCCGCAGGTCAAATGTGAACGTCCTCCAAATGTGAACGTCCTCCAAATGTGAACACCCTCCAGGCGTGAACATCCTCCAAATGTGACTGATCACGGGGCACTCTATTTGGTTGACCAGTCTTCATCTAATGCTGTCATCCATCGGCTAGTTTTGCTGCTAATGATCCAGTATTATAAGTAATCTCATAGAAAATCAGTCAAAGCGGTCCGGCACCGTACGTGACCTATATATGTAATCCAGCACCGTAACTGATCTGGTACTGCTGTAGGATCTATATTCTCTAGCAGTTACGGGTCCCCCTTATGAGGAAATAAATCAAATTAACAATCCTTTAGGACTGAATTATATATACCGATTATTATTGCAAGCCCAATATACGTCAGTTGCGTCTCCGGCAAAATTACCGTATCAGAAGGTTTGAATAAACCAATCAACCAGAAGATTGTCGATAAAACTCTGGGTCGTTTAAAAAAAAAAAAAACCTAAAAAAAGCATCCTGGACCCCCATCATTTTTTATTCGTTTTTTTATATCCTAGCTGTATCTTTTTGACAAAATTCGTATATTATTATATCTCACCTCCTATGGCTTTTATCTTCTATCAATTCGGGTCCTGAATAGAGAGATCCTGGAGCTCGGCAATTGCCATCCTCAAACTCGGAGATTTCCATCAGCCATACGAGACTCTCAATTATAATATATACCCAACCTCGAGTTCGAACCCACTATTATATCTGAGAGATTAAGTCGAATCTTTTGCCCCTCAATATTTCCTCCTCACGTTTATTGAAAAAGTAATCTCACTGCAGCCGCCTTCATGACCGCCCTCCCCCTCCCAAACAACTCCGCCGTCTCTGCAGACCTATCCGAAGAAAATGCGGGACACCTGGCGGACGCCTCCATCGATATTGATAGCGGCACTGACGCGAGTGATGCAGGTTATAAATCAGATAACACTGGCACGGTGTCGACATCACTAGCATCGAGTGTTGAGGACTACACATTCGAGAATGGCCGCCGCTATCACAAGTTCCACGAAAAATATTATCATTTTCCAAATAACAATCCGGAGCAGGAGAAAGAGATTATAGCACATACGATGATATTATATTTATACGACCAACTTCATTTTACCCTTATAAAAATAAACCTGCAAATTATTCTGGATATAAACACTAGGACAGGAATATAAACAATTAATAATAAATTCAATTTCCAAGGGCTCCAAAAAGGGCTCGGGCTAACTTCCTCTGCAATAAAAGATCAATATCCGAGTGCCAATATTTTAAATATTAATTTGAGTCCTATCCAACCCAACTAGATTCCACCGAATATCAAATTTATAATTAACAATATCAAAAATCTATAACTCCACCCAAAAAACCATTTCAATTATATACACTCTCAATATATAATAATAGCGATTCAGGAGTAGCCGAGACTGATGCGCCGGGCATTGCGGTAAGTCTGGTGCGCTTTGAGGAAAATCGGAATATTTCTTCTAACATCAAAGCAACTATTTCAAGCCAGGTAGGTGGATAAAGATGCAAGAAATCCACTATCACTTTTATTGCCACAATAGAAACATACTACCAGATCATTCTATTATATAATATTGGAGCCTCATCCGTAATAACTTAATCTATTTAAATATCGACTCCGATTCAACATTATTCCTTACTGATATAATACGCAATACCGGATTCGATAATATAACAACCCAAATTTTCTATATATTGATAAATATATAGCCGAAGAATAATATATTAAAAATAATCAGGCGATGTTGGAGGACAATCCTGCTTGATAGTACTCAGCCCATCGCGCTAGGGCCCCTGACCAGAGGCCTGAAATGGAATTGAGAACAGGTAGAGGTGCGGCTGGTGGAGATTAGGAAAATTTATATAAATAATTGGGTTTATAGTTATATACCGCTATATATAATCTGTGGGCAGAAACCTGAGGGAATGGGCATATGAATAAATAAGCGGAAAAAATTGTTGCGCGAGAATGTATCTTTGGGTAATCAACCGGAATGAAGCTTTTGAAATTCCAGTAGTATGAGCACGTCGAGCAGTCCTCTTCTCGGCCAATTGAATAGTCTGAGACCGTGCAAATTGCCCATTGCGATATTGGCATCATTGCGCCCAGGTGGGCGCAAGTGACAGCATGATATTCCACACCTTCAAGGAAAGCCCAGGCTGACTGGATGGATTCGACAGCTTGCAAGGGGTATGAATTGATGGCTCGTCTGGTGGGACAAGGAGTAGCCTGATAATAAGAGGATGAAGTGATGGTACGTAGTGGAGCAGTGCCGGTTTTTCCGCAGCCTAGGCATAATGCCAGTTTTCATTTTTGTCCAGAGTCTGCTTCGGCTGCTACTGCTTTGCTGGTGATGGAAAAGGCTTTGCTCGACTAGCGTCCAAGTTTCTGCCGGTCCAGCTGTGGTTCCAGAATATAATACCTGCCCACAACTTGAGGAGTGAGTAGTAGTAAATGAAAAGAGGATAGGCCGGGATTGGGAAGAAAAATAGGAAGAAATCCATAAAATAACGCCAAAAATACGGCATTAATTTGACTAACTTAATGAGATATATCCAACCTCCAAAGCACAAAAGAAATAATATCGGGCTTCTTGATTCCAAATAAAGTTTGGTCTGGGTAAAAACATAGAACATCCCGGGATCCCAAAAAAATGCCAGATTGAACAAACTCGGGATGTAAATAGTCCATATAATCCACGGCCAGCGGCGCCATACCATACAATCAGTAATCAGAGAGTAGGAGTTCGATCGGAAAGTTGTACATACCCAACATTCATATTGCATTAAGAACTTTAGATATTGGCCAAATATTGTCTTTATAATAGCATTATTATTATATTGGATCTTTATCTCATAATTTTGTAAATAGCGTAAGACCCAATATATAATAAAATTATCGTTGTCGGGGTTCAATAAACCAAATAAATCAAAAAAAAAACATTCGTTAATAAATATTATACGAAAATTGTTATCTTGGACGATCTCAGTCCAAATAACCAATATTTGTCCCGAGACTACAAAAACTCCTCCTTTTATGGTGTTAATAGCTCAAATCTCGAAGTTATGTTGGGTTAGATAAAAAACGCCTATAATATTCCAAAACAATTTCCAATATCTTCCCCAAAGCGAATGAATTATAAAATTCTTACGACGGATAATCTTTTTTGTTCCGCATAAATCAACGCATGGATTTTCGAAAATAAACACAATAAAATCTAAGAACAAATATAGTAGAAACATATGGTCATCGAGGAACATGGCTAGGCAAGTTTAGACATATAGGATGGCATGTGTCATTTAGCAGCATTTATCAGCGATACTAGCGCATATGACTTGAACATCGATACCAGAAATATTAATTGGACCAAATCCATTTAAAAAATTAAACAAATCTCTTTAAATCTTATCACCGATATTCAATAACAATTTATTAATTTCTGCAACCTTGAAATCTATATCAGTGATAATAATAATCTCCACAGATTTATTGACCAAACAAATCGTAAAATATTCTTCAAAATCAAGATTATCTACCTCTGAGACAAATATAATAAATAAAATTATTGTAACATTTTTCAGGTTTATAATTCGGATCGTAGAAAAACTTACTAGCTTATATTGCTAAAATAAATAAAGATTGACGAAAAGTCGAAAATAATATTATACAATTAATATAATAAACCAAATCAAAACAAAATCATTAATTTTCTCGGAGAACTTACTAATCCCAAATAAAAATAAAAATAGAATAACATATAATAATAAGAATAAAATATTGATTTGAGTAATGGTTTTATTTTTAAAAATGACCAGGGAGCCGGAGAAGAGGTTAAACATCCAACAATCGATAATATAAACTTTGAGTCATATATAACAGAAACTACTAGAAAAATAAACTTTTTTTAACAATAATAAATTGACTATTATATATAATAAAATAATAAAAACAAATTTCTCCTAAGGTCCGATGGTCAAGAGTAGCTAATTAGCCATTATGAGTTGGCTTGCCGATATTAACGCTATAGATTATCAGGGTAAAAGTAGTCAGTTAGAACCAGGACAGAGATAGAGCTGTCGTTTGGAAGAAGAAGAAAACTCAGAGAGGGGAAGGCTCCTATATATAATGGGAAAACAGACTCAAAAGCACTAGGAAGCCATTTAAGGGCCAATCAATGATATGTACGCAGCTCTATTCTACAGACGAGGTGAATCAGAGTTGTATTGGACTGTAGCTCTTGGGTTGGCCATTATTGTTGACTCCTACATATGACCATATACTCGGATTTTACGGGGCTATATACAAGCAAACAGGAAAATTTATAATCCAAAAAGGATATATATACATAATATATCCAGAGATCAATGAAAAAAACAACTAGAACCAAAATTTATATTCAATCCAATCCGACCCCTCGAAATAATATAAAACAATACCAAACCAAGATCTTATATCAATAAGTCCTGGTAAATTAATATCTTCTCATTATGGTCCTATTCCTATATGACTGAGACTAAAAATATAAATATACCACGTCGACCCTATTATTGAATTCAGAAATAAATTCCTTACTCGCGGTAACAATCCTCCGAATATAAGAAAAATATACCCGGTTTTTCTCCATTTTAGCTAAAACCTGTATTATAGTTATAATATTCTTAATCTAGAGCTGATTGTAAGCCAAAAAAACGGAAGATATATTATAAAAATCTCTCATCTACCTACTATTGAATTTGCTACTAACTAAAAATTGCAATTCATTGTTACTAATCATTACTTCTCCTTGAGAAATATTCACTGTTATAATAAATTGTTTCCAGATCTTCTTTCTTATATTATTGGTCAAATCGTTATATTTCAATATAATATAAATTCTACTAAAAATTACTATATCGAACTAAGCAATACGATTTGTAGTAAAAAATATAATTCTTTTATAATATTCCAACTTACAGAGGAATATTGAAACAAAATTATTATAGATCAGATTCTCCAATATTTGTTACTTGAGAAAAATATCTACTTTGTCTAGGAAAAAAATAATATTCCAATAATTAATGATTTTGAAAATCCGAGAAAATTGCATTTCGAATTTGGCCGCATCGGTCGACAATTCCCTAGCAAAAATCTGACAATTAGACCAGGCTTGGGAGATACAAAATAGCAAAATATACCAAATAAAAAGGTCGTTTCAGGAGCTCAATTATTGCCTTTATTGTCAAGGTTTTTTCTAATCCAGACCGGCTATTTTCATATATTAGTACAATCGATATAAAAGAAATTATCTAGAACTATATTACAAGAAAATATTAAACTCTCTTCTCTTCCCTACAATAATATTATCAAATACTATATTAGGATTATTATAAGCCTTAACGAGAGTTATAACGACATTTTTTATTTATTAAAAATCGCTAAATAATCGAAAAATAAAAATAATCATTTGATGTTTTCGATATTAACAACTGTAAACTCCGTTATATTTTAAATCAATCTAATATTTTACAAGATTATACAAGATATAAACTCATCCTACTTTTTTTTACCAAAACTGAAACCTAATATAATTGGATAATAAATAAACAAATCGTTTTCTGTGAGTTTGGCTGGTTCAATATCATTATTTTTAATTACGTCGTGGGACGACCTATATCCTGGGGGTGGGGGTTGTCCAGATCTATTTGGTTTCGTCACATCCAGGTCAATATATGGTCTGGAATAATTCGGATTCATCTTCCAAAAGAAATCGGGATCGATTATAACTCGGCTATCGACAAACAATTGTATAAAATCTCTGTTGTTTATATAAAATATTTCACCCCAGCAGTGAACAAAACGAACATTTATCGAAATAACAAATTTTCGACTATACGCAATAATATTAGCCTTAATCTATTCTTTGTCTTGATAATATTTGAGAGGGAAAACTCGAAGGGTATTAATGCGCTTCGTCCCGCAGAATTTTGAAATAATAAGGTCGATAGAAATTGTACTAAACGTTTTGCTATCAAAATCGAAATATTAATATACTATACTAAAATACTTCTCCTCCAATCGATTCTCTTTTTCTTCCGCCAAATCGTATATAATATATTGCAGCTTTTTGGTACCGAAATATATAATATAGACCAAGGTGTTCAGCTTGAACAATAGCGGAAGCAAATTATACATGATCTTACCATAGTCTAGGAGCGGGAGGAGATTCTGGGACGTTGGTATGTAGATTCTTTTAACAAAGTCAATTAGCAGATCAAGGTATTTTATAAATATTGCCTTGGCAGTATTAGCTTGAATGCGGTTTCAATGCGATTCAAGTTCCAGGAGGTAATAATAGAGTAGATTTCGCTCGACCTGCATCCAATTAGTTATTACATATTTCCCTCTGAGAGGAAGGATGTACGATAGGTTTGTCAATCATCAAATTCATACCATAGACATCTTTCAAGACCTCCCTTAAAGTGGCTCGCAGCTCGTCCGATTTGATATCGACATAGGATGTTGCGTCTTTGATGCCCCGGTCTAGAATATCTTTATAAATAGAAGGATCATCTGCAAAAACCAATTTCTAATTACCAATCCGCGTTCGTATAATTAATACATATTTATTAAATATTTTTACTTTCCCTTCTAGAGATTCCTCGATTTTATATTCCTTTTTCTCCTCATCCCACCTAAGTGAGTCATTAGCCGTGTTTCATTATCAAACTGATAGAAACATATATTTCAGTTACTATCTTGCATTCTAATTTAGAAGCTCGGGCAGCCTCAGGAGTATCAGGTTTGGCACCTTCGGATGACTTTGGCGGTTTTGATTTTGTATCAATAAATTTCAGCAAGAATTGCTCCAGATTCTCGAGTATAAGAAGTTGCGCCGATACTTGGAAGATTAAAATCTTAGATAATACGTGGGAGCAAGTGCATTTCGAGGTTAGAGAGGAAGCCAGTTGCATAACAACAACAATATTGACCATATCAATAAACTATTGGGCGTTGCTCAAAGTAACAACATGCTCATATGATGCATTCGGGCTGCTAGGTGGTGTGTTTGGACGTGCCTGAGCCAATGGGGCCCCGGTGTGAGCCATCTCTGTTGGAGCCATTGTCTATGTGGAGGATTGGTAGATAACTCTGATAGGATAATATATATACATAGAAATGTGAAGCTTCAGAAGATGCTTGAAGAATTGGGAGGGATGAGATAGCGAATGGTCAAACTTGTAAGGGAATTCGCACATTTATATACATTTTTATACTAGATCGTATATATCTTTCCTGCAACAAACTACGCATCGGCTTCTCATTCAACCGTCTTATTTGATCGATATTCATCTGGCTCCTATTAATCAGAATCAAGTGGTGAAGACTGGGGTCCTGTGTACAGCTTCATCCACTTCAATATATTGCTTGACCCCACGATTCCTGATAAAGATGCTAGTGCATCTTGCTGCAACTAGGAAGAAGGAACCGGCGTTATATCGACGGCGTTGGTCTCCCAAAACGGATTAGGTTTGAAGAAGACTCCTAAGGTTGATGCCGATGTGGAAAGTGTTGGCCTCTTGAATGGTCAAGCTGGTATAGGGGTAGCAAAGCATGGATGTGGCGTTCGGAGCGCGGATATTGTTGGATGAAGAGTCAATAGCGTACGGATTGTGAGGTTATCTAAAATGGAACGTCTCCGTATGGTACCATTTCAATTCTTGAGAACTCCATTGAGTTAAGGCATACAGTAGAGGCATTATGGCTTGCATGCAGGACTCTCATCCCTGAAGCAGCCGGCGGCCATGGCGAGGAGAGGAGATACTTTGAAGTGGAGTATTGTGTTCATGCTGATGGAACGTTGGAGGAGCGTAAAATATCGGATGGCGATTAGAGAAGTCAATTCCTTCATCTTAGGATCTGCAGACGGCCCACAATTGCAGTGTGATGCACTGCGCCATTGAACTTTGGATTGCTTTGGTTGATAGGCGGAAGCAAGAGATACGCTAGAACGTGCAACATGCTGCACGAGACATATATACGAACCTCCCAAATCTGGCCATTGATGGTGAAGTGACAGTTGTTCCTGAGAAACGTGAGACATGATGTTTTGATATGGACTGGGGAGGAAGCGCCGGATAGCACTCATGATCTCTCGGAGACGCGAGATTCTTCTCAACTGCCATCAAGTACATGTTCGCTTAAAAATAGTGTCCACAACTGGCGCATCGTGTCCAATAGGTGGCTACTACGTACCTTTCAGCCCAGCTTGCATATTTCTCCACCTTTTTCGGCTCGGACCAACACATGTGAAAGAACCGTCCATCGCCAACTGTGGCCAACCCTTCGTTCATCGTCAACTATCCTCATCGCCAAACTTTCGAAACCACTTCGATTCGTTGCCCAAATGCTCATCCAAGAAATGCGAGTATCGTTCTGATCGTCGATCTGGTCACTGTTCTAGTCATGTCTCACGAGACGCACCATAAACTTGATGACATCAGCCAATCCATCTTGAAGCTCCGCGATGTCGGGGACACTGTCTTTGACGAGCTGCACGCGAAAATATCTAAGCTTCTAATACTGGTTGAAATTCAAAAGAAACTGAACGAAATAGCGCGAGCTATTCGAGAGGGAAACGCACTACCTGTTCGGAGGATTAACTACAACATCAAGAAGCTATCTGAGAATGATGAGGCGTGCCAAATCCGATGGTCGGCGTTGCGAGAGCTTACCTGCTCGGCGATTGTATTTAGCACAATGGCTTTCAACGGATTGATCTCCCTGCCGGATAAACAATATGAGTGCCTTGTGGAGAACGTGCAGAAGTATATTGAGGTTCAAGAATTACCTTGTGATTGGATTGCACGTGACCAGATCAGAAGAGTAGTTGCAGGCACACCAAGACGAGAGGGTACTCAGCCATTTCTACAGGGTAAGATTTGCTTTACACCATTCAAAAAGAAGCACTCACTAAATGGACTAGATTACCATAATCTCGAGATACAATTAAGTCAAGATATCTCTTCTAATGTTAAGAAAGGGTCCGCGAGGAAGCGCAGACGACTTGAAGGTGCGTTTTGATACTATCGAATCAAGGGACAGAAGCTTAGTTCTCCAGCAGGTGAACACTCGCTGTCACCTAACCAGGAGCCTGCCTTAGAATTGGTTGCTCAGACTCCGGTTGGCCAGGGTGCGGCACCTGCAGGCGTAGAGACAACTATATTAAGTACATCTGCTTTGCCATAGAGGAAATTTTGTGGCCAACAAAGATTTTAAAGGAGTGATTCGGTTCGAGAAACACACTCTTCAACAGATAGTTCTCGAACGGCCTACCGATATTCTGGGCGGAATTTGGTTTGGTAGCCCACCGGGGTTTGTGCCATTCGTTTCACTAAGGCTGTCGAGACTATTGGGGGATATTATTAAGCCATCCGGTCAAGAGGTCCACATGCCTGAGCCTGCTCCGGATGCCAGCAGGACATTTACGGGAGTATACTCGATCGAATTGGAGTGTTTCAGGCAATTGATTCAACGCGATGGTTTTGGTGCGATATTTTGGAACGAATACGGGGGAGAGGCGTTCGTAGCGATGCAAGTGATGGACAAGGACCTGATAGCGGACTTTATTCAAGCAAGCCAGGCCGCTATTAGCGTCCTTCCAATGCTGGATACTGTTTCAACTGGCAATTCAGCCTGAACCGCAGCCTCATTAGAAAAGGCATACTCAATTTAATATCAACAGAAGATTACAAATGATGAAATCAGGGACCTTCTATACCAATACCCCTTCATCTCTCAAGATCTTCAAAGCGTCCAACACGCCCTTCACCTGGATTTTGGTGGCTCTAACATGGCCAGTGGGATAGATAATGCACCGTGTCTCCCCATCTTTATCCACAGCGCCATCCTTGATTTTAACAGTCCATCCTGTTTCTCGAGAGTCCAACTGCCCTCTCACCTCTGCCTTCACCTCCTCCTCTCTGAGCAAAAGTCCGCCAATATCGAAAGAGAATTCAATCATTTTCCCAGCTTGGCCTTGTATTGCCTCAAGCCCCACAGTACTTTGCAGGCCATTCGTCCAAAGGCAGTCGGTGAACTCCGTAAAGAAGTTGCCGTCGATATTTCCAATAGTAACCGGCAGATCTTCGCGAAACTCGGAGGGGGATAGAATGGCATTTCTCTTCTCCGCTTCGGTCGTACAACTAGCTGTATCCACCGAGATAATGTGAGGATGGATTTTCTGTAAATCGATATCGGAAATGCGAGTAGGTCTAGTCCAGTACCCGAGCGGTTCCGTTATGCCGGTGCCTAATAGTATTTGCCCTTCAGGGATCGTCATATGGCGATGGAGGAATCGCAGCCGGAACTGGCTCTGGACGTTGTATTTTGCAATTATTGCACAGAGTTCGTTGAATCCATCGGATAGCACGTCTATCTGAGGAAATGAAGAGTCGGGGGGGAGTTGATTGTGACTACCGTGGATCAGCAAGTAGTCTGCGAGCCTAAGCATAAACTAACAGTCTTGTTGAGGCGATCAACGTCTCTTCAGTAATGTTGGCGCTGAACCGTAGAATATTTGCCATCTCAATGAAAGATGTCTTGTGCTGATCAAGAAGGGTTTTGGAGAAGGGTTATTGAGAACGAAAAAGGATGGGGTTAGGTTGAGGCATTTACGTTTGAGTGCCATGTGATTTGGTCGACGATCCGATACTAACCGAAAAGACCCGGTACATTTAGGCTCCAAGCTACAAACGCGGTCGCAAAATTTTCGAGCCTAATGAGGTAGCGAGGCTCTCTCGAAAAGACTAGCACTCATCATCAATTTCGACCCCCTACGACTGATAAGTAGTCATATTCTGTGCGCCTGACCCATTAGTGTGGTGTACCCTTGTATGGTGAGCTGATGACGTGACGTGGCTCAGATATGATTTGCATTAGATTAGATTAGATGGGGCGTGGGACGTTGGGCTTTGTATCTCATGCGATCTGTTTCAGTGGTGTGACATAAGCACACGTGTTAATCCCTTAAACAACCAGGAACTTTAGTGTAAATCAGCATCAAACAACCGCCTATTTCTAGATTTGTTTCACGACTTTCTAAATTTCAAAAAAGCACCACGACGGACATAACATATAGAGCTATTTGAAGTAGAACTCGAGTTTCTAGCAAATATGGACCAACCCATTGGCTCGCTCAAGTTTCTGCCTGAGATTTAGCGCAGTGTGCGATTGGTGGCAGTTGAGGGACTGGTTCAAGGAAGGATATGGGAAGGAGAAATGTGAGTGGTCCTCTCTTTTTGTTGCACGTCGCAAATTCCTGACCGAAGTCGTAACCTGTCGAATAGCTGAAAGCCTCGATCTTAAGTGGTTGGAAGACAGCGTTCTTGAGGCAGAGGACCCGCACAGAAAGTCAGCCATTTTATCACCGTTTGCCGCGCTCGAAGTTTGCAGCATCAATCACGTGGATGACAGCGTCTAGGTTGAAGCGACTTCCTTCGTCCTGCCTTCCGTTCCTGCAACTAGGTTGCTTAGATCAGACGGGTGCATTTGAAGGAGGCGCTTAATGGAAGAAGGAAACGGAGAAGGGTTGATGGCTCTACAAATCGGAGACTATTGCGAGTTTCTTTGATCTTTATTCGGTGGAACAGCCTTGTATTGCACATTTTTCATCTCAAATGGCTTCATGACTCTGCCAGATTCTGGATGGTCTTGTCTAGAGCTACTACCATTCCATCATTCAAATCTTGACAGTTGATCCTCACCACAGATCACGAGTAAGAATAGTCTTTCCCATCCGTCAATCTCCATTTTTTCATCCTGCCGGTGTCCTTTCATCCCTCCCCGTTGTAAACCCACTCATTCTTTGGACATTTAGGGAGGGGAGTGACAGCCCCCATGTCATACCAGAAGTACTGTTTGTTCTGGACATAGGTATACTTGGCTGGAAACTGATTAGATTCCGTTGATGGCTGTGTCGACGATAGGCCCCCTGAAGATGCACCCTCCCCATATGATACATCACTGTAGAAGGCTCCAGCTACTATACCAGTCTGCTCTATATCACTCGCCTTGCCATGTGTATCCCAAACGACCTGTAGTGCATCCCTAGCCTCTTGAACCTGCGAGCCAACCGTAATATATGCCGGCGAAAATAGTGAAATAACCGAGTTGACCCAGTACCTGCATCCTTGTCCGCTAGTGCTAAACCTATATTTAATATAGTTCGACGAGCGCAAGTATTCGACGACGTTCCCAACAGTTAAATTCTCTACACAAGTAAGTTGGACGGTTTTGACGGCATTATTAGAGTATAAGTAACTCTTTTTGCTGATGATGAGGGTCATTGTATTGTCCGAACCGGGACTGGGGTCGAGTCGGAGCGACTCGGTCTGGGAAATAGCCAAATAAAGAACCCAGTGGTTGGTCTTCTGGTTGGTTGTGGATCCAGAAGGGCCGGCAACTGGCGTCGGGGGATGTGCAGAAGCGTATATAGAGAGGATAGGAAGATTCGCAACTTGATTGGAGAGTGATTTAGGAATAAACGCGATCGACATTTTTGGAATTGGAGATAGGAAGCTCTAGTGAGAGGCAGTCAGAGTTATGGAAAAGCTTGAAGCAAGAGTAATAATGAAGATCGCATTGACTGAAGCTGGCTTATAATTTCAAAGAGCACACACGCGTTACGAGTACTTATAGAGTAAGGTCTTCGCAGCAATATGGCATCTCAATTTCCAAGTAATGAACTGTGCCGCGCGTGAAATGTATCACTTACAACCTCTACCGCCCATTGAATGGATATACGTGAGTCTCAAAAGTTCCAGCACACAAGGACAATAATATGCGTTCGCTTTCGCGGCACCAACATTGTTTCAAAATTGTTCTAAAATAATGAAACGGGTGGTTTTGAAGCAGGCTATGGGTTAGATTAGCAATCATTTTAACAAGATAGCACCGGAAGAGCTGCCATCTTAAGACTACGTCTGTAGCAGGGTGGCGCAATAACACTCAAGTCATCAAGAACAGCGGCAATACGATGCAGCGACACGTGACTCATCTCGGAGTCTGCGTCGTAGGTCAAAATAGCTCACCGTATTCTAACGGGGAGTTCAGAAGTCCTGTGTCGATTCTGGGAAATCATTCTCTCAAACTATTATTTGCTCCCTTAATCAACCCCATACAACCTTTCTTGCGCCTTTGTCGCCATGTCTGCTGTTGGTCAGCTCTCGCCTTTCCCGCTCGAAGGTCGTGATCTGGCGCATGTCGAACGAACGGAATTAGTCGAAGCTATCAAGATTGCTCCAGAAATCAGGTCGTTCGTTGGGGGACCATCAATTGCACGTATCACGAGTTCTGCAATTGTTAAGTACGGCCGCCATGTTCACCTCTATGAAGCACGAAACATGCGATACATCTCGAAGAATACCAACATTCGATTACCGGCAGTCGTCGATGCCTGGGAAGATGAGGACAAATCGTCATGTGATGAAAGCAACACATCTTACATTGTGATGCAGTACATTGATGGACAACTGGTGTCAGACATTTGGGGCGAGTTAGATCTTAAATCCCGCCGCAGTATACTGCTTCAGCTGTACGAATACATACACGAACTACATACTTTGAAAATGGACAGCCCTGGGCCTGTTGGTGGAGGAATCTCGGAGGGCTCTTTCTTCACAGATTACGGCGCAGGTCCTTTCAAGTCGCGGAAAGATATGGAAGACTGGTTCAATAACCGCCTTCTTGTTTGCCATGACTTCAATCATGCTATCCAAACGCCATCGGGGTGGTTCGCTGGTCGGTTCAATGAACTGGTCATGTGTTACTTGGACATCCATCCTCGAAACCTGATCCTCGATAGCCAAAGCAAGTTGTGGCTTCTTGACTGGGCGTTCTCGGGTGCCTATCCACCATATTTTGAGACGGCAAATCTCATTTGGAGAGGCTCTGACGAGGTCGCAACCGGGCTGGTAGAAATGATGGGAGACCAAATTCATCTGGAAGAAATTGATAAGCTTCTTGCTATTGGCTTTGCATTGACCACTGGAGCCTACTGTCAACCTAGTATAAAGGGCAAGTCATGAGTATAAAAGGCTCAGGTCCTCTGGTATGTGTTTGTCCGCGGAACGCTTCCATAGTCACTAAGAATGAATGATAGCCAAACACAACTTGCTTTCATCGGATATTCTCCTGTCAAACCTACCAATATACTCGATCTCGATACGGTGGCTGACAGCATGAAACTACACCTTGTGTTGGGTTGGAGTTGGAGGTAGAAATCAGGCGTGAGAATGTAGTATTGCAGGATCATGGAGTGTTGCATCGTGACGTTAGGGCTCCTAATGTGCTTTGGAACTCTGAGAATTACAGAGTGATGCTGATGGATTCTGAGCGATCAAAGATCTTGAAAGGCGCGCGCCCATTCTCCAGGAGTAAAAGGGGGTGGGCCTAATCGATGAAACTCCTTCCGCACGGCGTATGCTATACCTTACCTTGCTACTTCAAATGGTATCTCAACAATAATGACTTGAATTGGTTGGCTGTAACTCTTGTACTCGTGCAAACATAATATATATTCGTCACCATTATCATCGATAAAGACATACTGGCCACTCCCAACTATTCTAACTCCACGCGAAATCTCACCAGCTCCATCATCTCTAGTACCGACCTCCCCACTAATACTACCCTCCTCACTACCATTATCGTCCTCGTCGTCTGGGATCTCAACGACAATTGCAGCCTCTAGGCGAGGAATGCCGATAACGTCGTCAGGATCCTCAGCAACCAAGTCAATAGGGTCGCGCGCTGTACCCTGATCATGCAACCGGCGACCATTGACACCTCCTTCGGGAGCCCTGAGTGCAAGAAAGACGAGGGCACGTGGTGGCTCGTTCCGAAGAGAGCAGGGCTTACGAGAGAGCCTGCAGCCACTGCAATCGTTTAGGAAGAAGCCAGGCGCCTGGCGACAAGACATGAACGGACTGAGACCGCGAGAACATCTGTCGCAAGGAGGTTGAACTGATCCGCCACGCGAGTGGATGAGGATGCCGTTAGTCACGTTGGGACCCCGCCAGGAGGATTTGCGTTACCCTTATCTCCGGTGAGAGCAGCGGCGACTGATTGCCTAGACCAGATGAGCACAGCACCAGCACCACGAAGGAGATAACTCACATAATTGATGAATTAATAAAAGCGTCAGTCTAGTTAGGCGACGGTATGGTTAACTGAATCATAAGGTGTTGGAGAGAAAGGGAAGGAGACTTAATATGAGAAAAAGAGCCATCTAAATAGCTGAGGAAGAGGGCGATGCCTTAGGAGTAAGTGCCTAGGCAATAATGCCATAGTGTTTGCTTTTACTGTAATGGTCCGAATTGTGAATAACTTCATGGAGAATGAAAACTTGGGGCATGCATCAACTTTTGCCCATCTTACCACTCAAATTCAATGCCAAAGAGCAGAATAGATTCTCTTGAACGCAATCGACCGAGTACCTTGCGGATTTCTCCCGCGTGGCGTGGGATCAGACGACAACGGGGGAAGGATCTCCCGCTTATCGGGCCCATAGGAATTATTGAAACTGGAAAGTAGTGTGAAAATGTTGTACGTGATAGAAAGTCAGACCAGAGACAGGGGGAAAAAGTACTTAGCGTCGAGCGGGGAACGGATTGTGAGACACTGGACGCGACGACTAGGGGGTGACTCATTCCTCGGTATCGGTGGTAAGCAGGCGAAGACGCCGCCAGTTCCCAACTAATCTTCATTAAGCATAGTCGCCAAATGACGTCCCAAGCCGCGCGATTCCCAACCTGCCTCCTCGATGTGCTTCCACTCCCAGCACCAGCACCAGCACCAGCACCAACGCTGACCCACTCTTGTTCGGCTTCCTACCCTTTCTCGATGCCAGTCGCAGATGTGAGTAATCCAGCAGGGGGATGCTCTATTCACGACACAACCAAATTAATAATTATTGCCGATTCCTTGCAAAAACTAACGTATTTATTATTCACCATATTTTTTAATTTAAATCTAACAGTAATATAAATCTATTTTTTATCTCCTTTTTTTCGAGTCAATATAGCCCCTCGTTAAACGAAACTAAACACCGGAAAGATTAAACAATAACTTTTACGAATAAAAAACCAAAACAAATTATTTGTTTTTATTACTAAATATTTTGGCTAATTATTGATAAAAAAATAATTTCAAAATATTAAAAAAAAACGACTATAAATATTTTTTTATAAAAATATACGCTAAGAAGAGATATAATTTTATTAAAAATAAATTGTATCTAAATACGGGAATATCGAACCAAAATATCCATTCTCTTCTCCAATTAATATTACTCCCGGCAAAAAAATATATTATTATCCTTCCGTTATATTATAAAATTAATTTGAGTCAAATTTTTATAAATTAAAAATTAAAAATAAAAACGATTATTTGTACTTAAAGGTCTATCCAACCCCACTCCAGGCGAGCCCTTTCGAAAGCAACAGTGGATATCTCTTGCAGGTACTACTACTAAGGATATATATAATCAAAAAGCAACGAACGGTATCAATAATAACAAAACTAATCCAATTGATTATTGGAGAGAAAAGGGACACTGGCCTGAGGGATATTTCAAACAAGACAATCAGACTAGGAAAGATTTTAGTAAAGATTTCGAAAAGGACAGCTGGTACAAGAAATATTGGATACCAGAGATGGATATGAATCACCTACTTACAAGGAAGAAGTCGACATCCTCCCTTCGCAGTAAACCATCCGAAACCAGCTCTACTGGCTCTAGCGATCAAAAACCAAGGGACGTCAAAAGTTCCCCATACCAAAACACATATTATAAAACTATACTTGCGACCAAAAATAGTTTTATAAACAAATCCGAATTGGGTGTCACAGTTACAAACAAAAGTTTATATCGAACCCTTCTCGAGATCAAATAAATATTTCCTAATAATTTCTTATTTCACAATAATTTATTTGAAGAAATTTGCGAAATAATATAAAATAAAAATGAGGTTAAAATCGTCTATGATATTTCATTATTAATAATTCTTTTTGCAAAAATCCTAACCATATATAACACCAAGTATTTCAAGATTCTGATCGAAAATATTAACGAAGATTAGAACAATTCCATTTTTATCATCAAAACCCATCTATAACCTAATTATTCTATAATATTCAAACAAAATGTATTTACGGAGAATCAGTTTAAAAAAATCAAATCTTTTATAAGCAAATTTATAGATACTTTTTTCTTTATAATTATATATTTTATATATTTCCTGTTTTTAATTTGTAAAATCAAGTATAATATTGTAGCATTTGATATCGTAAATCGACAAAATATTTATAATATAATAATAGTAATAAGGGGTATTATCGAATTCTTTAGATTAATAAAATGTGAAAAAAAACTCCATCGGGAAATCCTCGTTTTCTCAATTTTGTATAATTATAATATAATAAGGATTTATAATTATTATTTTATAATCAATAGAAATAAAATTATTTTCTATTGTTATTTTATTTATAAATTTAATTTCACGGAATTAGATAATAAAAATAAATAAATCTCTTACAAATTTATTAAAAATATTTATAATATATAAATATCGATTTATTTGAAAAAAATTTATTTAATTATTAATAAATTATTATTTAATATAAATTTTGAGGTTTTGTAATAATCTAAATTAAAAAAATCTAGACTTTTATAAGAATTAAAAAATCATTATTTATTTGATCAAATAAATTATAATATTATATTTTTAAAAGAAATTGATAGTCAATCAAATTGTATTAATTCGCAAAACGTTACCCCAGATATTCTTTTATCTCAAAAAATTGAGGGGGAAATATTCAAAAAGTTAAAAAAAAGAAATCGATCTATAAAATTATATTAATCACAAAATATTACTTAAAAAAAATATTTTCAAAACGATCGACTATTTGGAAAAAAAAATAAATATATAAACGAAGCGAAAATTAGGAATATTTTATTTATTATAAAATTTTAGAAAAATTTATATAATATAATAATATTTATAAAACAAAATGATTGATTTATATAATTAATTTTATAATTTATTTTAATCCAAGATATTATTAGGTATAATAAATAGATAAAGAATCTATACCTTTTTCTTCTCTCTTTCCTCCCTTCCCCCACCCTGTTCTCTCGTCCGATACCCATAGCTTCCACACACACTGACTCCCCCGCAAGCATAGATATTCAAGGAGCCAACGTTTTAGAAATTGTACAATTCCCCTATTATTACCAGTTGAAGACGCTCGGTTAGTTTCTCGGCTCGCAAAGGGGGCGGAGCTGCTTGCTGTCCATCGGCGGGGGGAAGCCTAATCGCCTCGGGGCCGGATCATGTTCCAGCGCGTACGTACTGCGGGCCGAGTACTGCCTGGGGACTTGCCAAAGATCCACTCCCAAGACTTGTCCTCTTTCTTGTATGCCAACAAGCGCTGCTCGCCTAGGTCTGACCATCGGCTGTGCTTGCTCGTACTCCAACAACCCTGCTCGAACATCCGTCATCGTCGCTGCTTGACGGTTCGACCTTCTCCGATACAGAAGCTCCAACACCAATGAAGCAGTGGCCGCTCTCCAGTTCAAGAACGACCGGCCCCTATACGAGGTCGCTTTTTGAATTTTGTCGAATAGCACACCCGGATGGACCCTTTACTCCGGTTAGAGAAAACAATAAAAATATATTCTTACAAATAATTTTCGTTTTATATTTAAACTAATTTTATATTTTTTTTTTCCGTCTATAAAATTTTATTTTTTTTTAGTTTTAACGGTACTTATTATATCTTAAAATGTACAGTAACGTCATAATAGATCGAAATTTTTACCAGTGTTTCCTTACTAAAACAAATATTTAATATTTTAGAATCAATCAGTAATTAAAAATATTCCGAGATCGATAATAATTTGAATTTAATATTATATATTATATTATCCCTGATCCTGGTATATTTGAGGAAACCTTGGAAGGGCCATTCCCGATATTCAGCAATTGGTACTGCTTTTAATGCCACAGACGGGCTTCGAGAAGTTCGCGAGGCATATTAGTGGCTATTATCGACGAAGGTCGACAGAAATTTATAATCGATATAAAACTACGCATCGTCAATCTTAGGTATGGCGGTCGACAATGCCACCAGGGGGCCAGGCTGTCCGACGTGGAACTTAGGGGTATGCCCTTGGGAGGTGGTTGAAATTACAATAGATGCTACGTGTAGTTTTCGTCGTTTTGCAAATCGTGGGTCCTCATCGCCAGTATCGCAGGCGTTATGATTGTCATCGATGTTCGCAGAATGGTGGATGTCGCTACTGATCTCTGGATATACGTCTTGGTGCCCTCGCTTCCACGTCGGAGGTTCGTCCTCCAGTGCTGGAGTAGAGGAGCTTCGAGAGGCTCGTGATATATAGCAATGCTCGTCACTGATCGGAGTTGCTGAATATCTGAGAAAGACGTTACGCTATGTTTGATTTAAAAAATAGAGAGAAAACATTATTCGAGATATATTTTATTAATAATTTATTCCTCGAGATTCTAAAACGGAATATTTAATTATTTTTAAACTTAATAATTAATATCGAGCTGAATAAAATTCTTAATCGATTTTTAATAATCCAAATAACGGATTTATCGACCAAATAATCGAATTTATTGTATTTATTGTAACGTATATAATAAATTTGTATATTTGTTTGTATTTGTAGGATTAGGTTTTGTTTATTAAACAACTATAATATTAATATTTGTATATTGTTTTTGTTAATCCAAAAATTAGACCGATTTAAATATTTGTTTTATATAATTCGATATTGAATTATTTTTATTTAATATTCTACAAACTATCGGATACGGATTTTATATAATCGGAAATAATATTTGTTGATCTCGGGGATTTTGGATTATATAATTGACAAAACTTTGGTAGTTTTTTTATTTTTAGGATTGTCCGCGTCGACGACCTCTATCAAATCCAGCTGGTCATCCATATTTCGCTGGGCGGGCGTTTCCTCCTGCCACCCGAGCTCTTCCTACTGCTACATCTCTACCCCTCCCGCTTCTCCCGCTAGTTCTTTCTCCTCTAGTTCCCTCCTCCCTAGTGTTTCCACCACCACTTGAGTCTCCTGCTGCTCCCACCCAAGGCCCTGAACTGGTGTTCCATGTCGAGAAGCATCTTGCGGGTCTTCTAATCTCCTAATGGTTTCAGTGCGTTCTCGATTTTGGCTCTTATCCGGTAGCGCCTCGACCGAGCGAGGACGCGGCAAGTTTGACGCATTAAGAGACAATATGTTTATTTGCTCTCCTAAAAACGACCCCAATTCTCTCGCCATTTTAGCCATGCTTTCCTCACTCCATCCATCATCGTTGTTGTTGGGGGGGTTGGGCAAGGAGTAGAGCGCAGGCCCCGCTGATATAGTTTGAGTAGTATTGCCGATATCTTGCTGGCCGATCTGATTTTGTAATAACTGGAAAAATTGGAGGAGAATTTGCGGTTGATTGTATGCAAGAGCAGAGAGTATATTTTATTATTTATAAAATCCAAATCTTGAAACCGGCTTTTTTATATAACAATTCTCCTTAATATCAAACTATAGATTAGATATATTAATAAATTTTGTCGATCTAAAAGGGAGTTTTGAGATTACGAAGATATTATATAAACTTAGATCCTATTTAATATATCTAATTTTAATATTACCAAAAATATCCTCAACCTTATCTTTAATATTTATTTCATCTAATTTATTATTATTAAAAATTATGGATTGATTTATATATTATTAACAAACCGCTTTTTCGTACAAAAAACAATTGATTTATTTATCTAAATTATCGCTCTAATATTTATCTAATCCTAATTTTATTTAATCAATTAATATTTTAATAATATCAGGAATTAAATATTTAAAATATTTAAAAATATTCTCGATTTTCGAAGTTTCAATTGAAGATTTTGAAAATGGGATAAAAATTTAAAAAAGCTCCTCGAGAAATAAAAAATTATTGTTTAATTTAATATTATTGTTGGCAAAAATATATTTTTGATCTAAATTAAACAAATTAAAATAATTTATATATTTTCAATTTTTGTTATTATAGATTTATATATTTTTTAACTATTTAAAAATAAAGAGATTAATTGATTAATTTTAATAAACCAGAAAGTATTTTTGTTATAAAAAAATAAATTTAATAAAAGAAATATAAAATAAATAAATTATATATTCTCAAGAGCAATTATCACGAAATAAAATAAACAAAGAGAAATCTAATTAAATATATATAGGATATTTAGTGAAAAAAATCGAGCGATTTAAGTAATAATTTATAAATATTTATATATCGGAATTGGACTAATTTTATTAATATATTAGTTTTGTTATTCATAATTACTGTAGATTGCCCGGAAATTAATTGATCCTACATATAAAATTTCAGTTCTCCAAACTCCTGCGGAAGATACAAATCTTTTAAAATATTTAATTTATTAATAAATTGAAATATTTAAAATACAATTAGACCAATCGCTCTATTTTAATATCAAATATATAATTAGAATCCTGATTTTCTTGCAATAAAACGCTATATATAGATTTGACATATACTTCTATTTTGTCCATATATGCACTACGTTGTTTGTAATTACAACAGGATTATTGAACCAAGATTTATTTATTATATAATCTCCAGCTTTTTTTAATTTCACATAACAATACCCTAAGTTAAAAAATGATCCTCGGAATAATCTTTAATTATTAGACCTATTTTTTCAATATATAATAATTGTAAATCGAACTTTTTCCGAGGTTATATGATCTATTTTTCTATTATTTTTTACGTCAATTTGCTTATTTGTAACCTATTCCCCTGCTGCCGGTGTTTTGTATTCGGTCCGTAAAATATTTAATAGAAATTACGATATTATTATTATTATACAAATTGTTATTTATTATAATTATATTTGGTAAAAATTGATTTTTTTTTTTTTAGATCAGCCTAGATCAAAATATATAATATATATTGTTGTTTCATTAACCCAAAAAAATTTATTAAGATCCCTCCCTTGATACATAATACTATAGTATAGCCAGATAGAAGTTGGCCACGTTATTGTGAGGTATTTCTTTTATTGGCCAGGTCATATTGTATGAAGGGAATGCCAAGGGCAAGCCTCCACTATCGCGGTCACCGAGGGAGGCATTGTTGCGCGGATCGTGATGGTGCGACAGAGAGTAGTGAGCTGAGTTCATACTTATATCTCGGGTAATATAATATTATTCAAAAAAATGATCGCTATCGCGATAATTGCAAATATCGAATTTAGAATAATAAATCAAAGATTGAGAATTCTGGCTTCAAACCGGTCATATTGTCAAAGTTTTTCAACTACAGCAGACCTATAATAGGGCATTTTGAATAGGGCTGGCAGGGAGGGGTCAACGATATATAATAAAATTATACAACCGAGCAAAAGAATATTGGGAAAAGATTAAAAAAAAAAACAATTAAATAATAAGGAGCGCGAACTTTTATAAATGTTGAAAATAGCAGCTGGCCCATGCACGCGCCTTGCCCGAAGCAGAGGGTCGCTAAACCCGGGGGGGCAAACCGCAGTACTGAGATTATATTTAAAATTTTTAATTTAATTTTTTTTAATAAATTTAATAAATTTATTAAATTATTTAATTGATTTTTAGATAAAATATTAACGTTTCTTTGATTATTTATTATATTAATTTTTTGAATTTATTTTTTTTTTAAATTAATTTTAAAAAAATATTTATTTATTTCTAAATTTTATTATATAAATTATTTATATTAATACTAGAATGATTTAAATAAATTATATATTTTATATTTTGTTTCAAAAATATAATTAAATTATATAATTTATATTTAAAATAAATATTAATAAATAATTTTGGAAAATAAATAAAATTTGATTTTTTTATAATAAATTTATTAATTAAAATTAATAAATAATATAAATTGTTATAGAAAATAAATTCAAAAAACTCGATTAAATAATTATTTATAATAGATTTTTTTTTATTAAATATTTATTTAAATATTTATTTATATAATTTTTTAAATAAAAGGATTAAATTGCAAAATTATATAAATTATATAAAATTAATTTAAAATCATAATAATAAATAAAATATTTTAAATCAAATTCAATAAATAAAATAATATAATTTTCAATAAATATATTAATAATAAATTTATTAAAAATTAAAAATTAAATAAATCAAATAATAAAAATGAAATAAAAATTTTTTTAAATAAATAATTTTAAATAAAATTCTAAAAATCAAAAAAATGAAATAAAAATTTAAATAATTTAAAAATATTAAACTTTTATATAATTAATAAAAGAATCAAATTTTTAAAATATATTAATATAAAATTTATATAATAAATAAATTATATAAAAAAAATAATTTTTAAAAAAAAAAGATTTAAAAAATTTTAGATTTTAAATAAATAAAATTATTATTAGGAATAATAATATTTAAATAAATTTTATAAATTTTAATAATTTTTAATTTTTTTATTTTAATTAAATTATATTAATATATAATTAAATATATAAAATTTTAATTTTGAATAAATTTGTTAAAAAAAATTTTAAATTTATAATTTTGAAATCCTAAATCTTAAAATAAATTATATATTAAATAAAATAATTTCGATTTAAATTAAAAATTATAAAAAATAAAAAAAAATAATTTATTAAAAATCGAATTTTTATTTAATTTTAAAAATAAAATTAATTTTAAAATTTTTATATTAATTTGTTTTATTAAAAAATTAAAATTTTTTTACAAATAAAATATTTAATATATTATTTATTTTATTTTTCCAATTTATATTAAATAATTAATATTAATCTAATTTTAATAAATAAATTATTATTTAAAAATATTCGATTATATTTATAAATATTTTTATATAAATTTATAAATTAATATTTTAATTTTTAATATATATTTATTTATAAAAAAATTATATATATATATATATATTTTATTTATTTTTTATATATAATTCAATAAATATTATTAATCGGATTATAAAAATCCAAATATTATTAAAATATATTTAATAATTTTTTTATTTTATTTTATATAAAATTATAAATTTTAATTTTATTATAAAAAATAAAACTTTTATATAAATAAGATTTTATAATATTAAATATATAATTTATATATTTATTTTTATTGAGATTAAATATATTTTTTATTATAATTTTTATATTTATTATAATATATTAATATTTAATATATATTATATAAATTTTTTTGATAATATTTTAAATTTATTTTAATCAAAATTTCAAATTTTTAAGAATTTGGGGCTAATATATAATATTTATTAAATATAATAATTGAAAATATTTAATTTTTTTATTTAAAAAATAATATAAAATCAATTATTTGTTTTAATATAAATTTAAAAATAGATTTAAAAATCTTAGCTAAAATAATATAAAAATTATTATATAATTTTTATATTAATTTCTTTTAATAAAAAAATAAAACTTTTATATAAATTAGGTTTTTTTTTATTGTATTATTATTATTAATCTAATTTTTATAAAAAAAATAATTAAATTTAATTTATATATATTAATTTATTAAAATATTTTTACAAAATTTAAATTTTTATATATAATAATTATTATAAATAAATTTTAACACCAATTTCAAATATTTGTAACTTTTATATTATTAATATAATAATATAAAATAAGGCACCAAAACATAATTCGGTTTAAATATTATAATTAAATTTATATATATTAGTATATATTAATATTTTTAAAAAATTTAGACCTCTATATATGGCGGGGTCTTTTTGGCCCAAAAACTGGTCCGTGCGCTCGTTTGTATGGAACCTCCATACACACCCAACTTTCGCCGGAATAAAGGATAGAGGAATGGGTTGGTGACGGGGGGGTGGTGGGGGAGGGAGGTGGTGGGATTTGCGATTTGGAGGGTTAGGGAGGGGGTGAGTGAGGGTGGAGAGAGGGTCGGTGTGGAGGAGATTGAGGAGTGAGTTTCTTGTCTTGGGCTCTTTTTGGAGAGAAGTTTCTGATGGATGAATAGTTTGGATGATCAAATCCGAAGTGGCAGCTTGGAACAAAGTCTACCAGCGAAAGGATCAAGATCCTGTGGGAATGGCGATTTTTCATGAAGCGGAGGAAGAACTTGAGAAGAGGTCTCTCTGCTCCTCCCTTTCTGTTATCACATTTCTGAACAAAATCTAGGTATTACCAAAAGTCTTGCTATTACCTAGACAACGCATGCGTTGATTTCCGGTACCAGCGCTGCGGGATTGGAAAGCTGCTTTTGCAGTGGGGGCTAGATGTTGCGAGGGAGAAGAAGTTGAGCGTTGGGATTGAAGCGAGTCCTCAGGGCTTGGGACTTTATACTAAGTTGGGGATGAAGCAAGTGGGATGGTTGGAGCCGAAGACTGGAGAGAATGAGGAGGAGATGAAAATGCCTGTCTTGAGACTGGATTGGACGGAAGATAGTTGAAAGTTGGTGTGTCATCACTTCCTCTAAATTAAACCCCTAAACTAAAATTCTCCTTTCCCATTTGCTTCCAACCTGGGGCGGAGGCCATTTGAATTGGTCCACCGGGATGAATATTACACGTTCCGCCGAGTTTTCAGGTTGGTTTGCTTCGCTCCGTGTATTTGGTCAAACCTCGGGGACCTCGGAAACACTATCAAGATCAAGGTTCTGCATTAAATACCCCATTTCTTCTTTTATATATCTCCAATATGATAGGAGTGGGGGTATGGTTTTGAGGGATTCGGCACTTGGGAGAGTCCCCGTATCTCATATTTGCCAGTCGATCTAGCTTATCCCCTTATGTGTGATAAATCAGGCTAGGCCACCCATGGATTTTCATGCACATCTCCACTCGGATTCCAAGACGCGCCTGACTCTGTCCTCTCTTGTTGTATAGGAAACGACCGTCGCTGTTCTAGCGAAGTCGTCGTGGGGGAAGCCGACATTGATGTCGATGTCTCGAGCGCCCCGGCCATGAGTACAGGCTCAGTTGACGCTGGCCCATCCATAGCAGTGCTTGGGGAAGGATTACCAGTTACACGGCCCGCTGATTGAGCTCCATCGACTTCGAGTGTCGCTCTCCTGGGTTTCTTTTTGGCGAGTTGCTTTCTAGCGAGCCAGACCCCAGCCACGGTAGCAAGTAGACCTGGAACGCCGATACCTAGGGCTATTTTGTCAGACCTGCTTAATCCATTGTCATTTGTTGAGTTTGATGTCAGTGCTGACTGCGAATCCACGACGGGCTGGGGAGTTGGGTCGATGGTGACTGGGAAATATAAATTTAGCTTGACTCGGAATCTAGGAACGAGAATTCGTACTTTCACTATCTCGCACAAATATCCTCGCAATCTGACGGGATTGCCATTTTATATTAGAAAGGCCTCTGAGGACGTCAATTAGCTGCAAAAATCTACACCGGTCAATCCAGCTGGTATCTTACCCTTTCCTGTACCAATCTTTTACAATCTCAGGGGTGACATAAGGTGCAGCATTTGCATCGTACGAAGACATCCACGTTAAATCAGTCATGTCAAAAATACCTAGGCCTTGAGCAAAAGGATCGGGATCATGCCAAGTTTTCGAGCTGTCGAAAGGGGCAATGATTCCACCGACAACAATCATCTGTCGTTTACCAATCACCTCGCATGTGTGGTCCATCCGTGGAAAAGCACTGTTGTAAGGTACTTGGAACCACACAAAGCCAGGGATTGTCAATATATAAATATCATCGAAGCCGACCTTGCCCAGTCGTTGGCCCCCGTAAATGAAGCTGCAAGAGTCGTTACTTCGATATACTAGCAGGCAGGGAACGAGCGATACTCACATTTCGTATGTTTCATCATCCCCTTTGACAACCACTGCGCAGTACTCTGTTCTCGGCGGTGGAATCTTACCGGTTGCTTGTTGGGCCAGCCAAATACCTAGGTACGGGTCGTACATAGTTACATTAGAAAAGTCAAGGAAGATCGTAGTGTCCCAGTATGGAGGTGTTTCATCGTGTGGGATGAGTCCCGGGTCAGTCCCACCGATGACAACAAGAATTTTGCGATTATCCGAGCCAAGAGCTGTGATAGGTATGGTTTGCGGGGACCAGCTCGTTCCTGCAGCGTTGAGCCCTATACTGGAGTCATTTCTCCAAGTATTGGACGTAAAATTGAAGGAAATTACACCGGGGACAGGCGTCTGAGTCTCCGGATCAGTAAAGACATCGTCGGTTCTTCCGAATCCAGTGCCTCCCAAGTAATAGGCCATATCGCCAACAGCAAACCCCGCGCCTCCATTGGTCCTATGGATTCCTTCTGGATCTGAAGATTCCGGGGTTTGTTCCCAAGAGCCATTAATTCCATCTGCCTTAAATTTCCAGAGAGGACCAGTAGGAGCCTTGACCTTGGCGGCAAGAGTGCTTTGTTGTCCAGCCCAAGGGTAAAATGATGAACCGTCAGGCCCGGGCCATAGAGTTTGGGTGTTTAGCACCGGAACAGAGGAGTTTCTGGGGATTGTGTGGATAATCACCGAGCTGTTGGTCCAGGATTTAGTCATGTCAATCGCCTAAGTGATATTATCTGCAAATTATTCCCAAGTCAGTCTTTGCAATTCTTCTATAGTTTGTATGTTGGAGGTTGTATGTAGGTAATTAGCATACTTACTCGCCCGGACGGCTACTTCGCCTTCTACTAATTGAGCGAAGTCTCCACCATCGATATACAGAGTTTGATTTACAACGATAGCTATACGTAAATCAGCAATTGGACTCTGACAGGAAACATATCACTTAAAAGCATGATAGCCTCGCCGGACGAAATTCGCGGCAGACGGATTGTCAGAAACTTCAGAGCAGCGGCACAATTGCAATATCGCAAGGATCAGGTACATAGATCTGTACCCCATCACAACCAACATCGTACAGGAATGACACTCTCCGGGAACTGAGAACCGGAATGCTGACGGTCTTGCTGCAGGCACATAAGTGAGGCTGAGTGTTGTCTTTTAAGGGTGGAGGTTGACGACTTGATTCTTGAAGTTCGAGCGGGGTAAGCCTTCTATATATACACCCGGTATATAAACTACAATGTACAACGTACATTTAGTTCTAACACTGAGCCGCCGAGGTTAACAGCACCTCTTTTGCGGGTGTAACAAAGCAGGCAATACTGGTGGACCGTAAGACGGAGCTGGGGCGCCGTCATGTGATGGTTGTAGCTCTTCAAGAATCCTTTAAATCGAGGTATGCCTCGAACAATCATGGTGAGAAGGACTTTGCGGTGTGGGATATATCCAGGGTTACATTATCGCGTCTCCAAATATGCAGTCTCCACTTTTCTTCCTGACCAAGTTAGCGGCACCTTGACACCCGGTCGTTTTACATTACTACTGATCGTCCAAATCATTCTGGGATATATCAGTAGAAATTTACCAGTAAAGAGTTGAATGGTTGGTTGATCGGTTCATAGGCTGTCCCGGCCGCCTTTTTAGCGAGGGCTTTAGTTCCCTCCAAGGTAGAGTGTCACGTGAGTCGGATTTCCATTAGAGAGACTAATCTTTCTGGCTGATTACCAGGTTGCTTATATGCCTACTGGGTTTCCTAGGGGGCGTTATAAGATAGATATTCTACTAAACAATTAATAAGGGGCCGTGTGTCTTTCCAATAATGTGTCCGGCGTGATCGAGCCCCACTTTACTAGTTGTGTAACCAGGACCTTCGCTGCCCAACCTTGAAATGGCACTGTCTACTTTCAACCAACCCCAATACCGAGATATTCGCTCTTGATTTTCAAGTTCTTTCCTCAGCCTGTTCGTTAACCGAACTCAATTTTGGCCCGCGATGTCTCACAAGAGGAAGAAGACCTGTGAGGGGTATTCTCATCATGGATCAGACGATGATATTGAAGCCGTTGCCTTATCTAAACCTGCTCATGGAGACCAAGGTATAACAAACCCTTCATCGAGGACTTCTCACATGTTTTTTGCTCATATATTCCATCTTCAGACGCGGACTCTGCACAAATACGACTCTATACGGCCGAGGAAGTCGCAACTGCAGTTCGTGAGGCCGTTGAGACTGCAAGAAAGGAAGCTTCCCAGGTAAAATTCGAACAAATTGAAGTGGATGGATCCCGGAGTCCTGTAAATGCCGAAGGCAAGGGCTGCAAAGAAGGACATGAAGCTGGCAGCAAAGATGCTCAGGACAGATATAAGGAGGAGTATGAAAGAGGTACGAAAGAGGCTATAACGAAGCATATGAGGAAGATCGCCACCAAAATGAGGAAGAGGCTAGGGAAAAGGGAGAACAAAGAGGTCGTGAAGCGGGTCAGGACGATGCCGAACATGAATACAAGGAGATTCATGATGAAGCTTTCGATGCAGGCTATGACGAGGCATATGAGGAAGATCGCTACCAAAAGATGGAAGACGCTAGGAATGAAGGAGAAGAAAAGGGTCGGGACGCTGGTTATGACGATGCCGAGAAAGAATATATCAAGGAGAGTTATGACAAAAGTTTCGAAGCAGGCTACGACCAAGCATATGATGAAGGTCGTTACCGGAGGGAGGAAGAAGCTAGGTCTGAGGGACGACAGGAGGGCCGGGAAAAAGGTAACAGGGCCGCCGAGGAAAGCTTCAAGGAGGTCTACAACAAAGCTTACGAAAAGAGCTATGAAGAGGGTTACAATGAGTGTCGCGATCAAGGAGAAGAGGCGTCTAAGGCAGAAGGGTTGAGAGAGGGCCGGATCGTTGGCAGAGAGGACGCCAAGAAGATGTTGGCTTCGCCATCTTCACGCTTGGTATGGGTTTGTTCACTTTGCAAAAGGAAGATACAACCGTGGCCCAATGGGCTATCTATCAATGCGTGTGTGCTATCGGTGCCGGCATGATGCTCAATACTCAATACTCAATTGCCAGCATTTCAAGCCCCTGTTCCCGAAAAAGATCAAGCTGCGGCTACCGCAGCCTGGTGTTTCATTAGAAGCTTTGGGTTCGTCTGGGGCGTCGCTATCCCCACCGCTATTTTCAACAATCGTATTGATGCGCTGGTGGGATCTATATCGGATCCTGTGGCTGCGAGGCTGTTGACTAGTGGCGGTGCGTACGGGGCTGCATAAGCTCTCGAAGTTAAGCAATTTCCGCCAGCTGTCCAGGAGCAAATTCGCCATGTCTACACGCAAGCAGTGCAGCGCGTGTTTCAGATTAGCATTGTGTTTTCTGGCATAGGCTTTCTACTATCTTTGGTAGAAAAGGAGATTACGCTGCGAACGAATCTGGAGACGGAATTTGGACTGAAACATAAGAAAGACAAGAAAAATAGTACCATTGGTGCAAAGAAGTCTGACGAAGAGAAGAATATTTCGGAAGAGAAAGCTGTTTGAAAGGATTTCCTGAGCTTTCTTGTAAGTTGCTTCTCGATATCCCTCAGAACGCAGGAAATTCGTCTCGATTGTGGAGGAGAAATAATGATAGTTGGGTATCTATTAGACATTAATACGGACAGATGTGAATAGCAAGTGAATAATGAACCTTTTGGGCTTCCGCCACACATTCTCCCGAAACAACTCCCTCGTAGTTGATTCGACTTTGGGGGTATTGGTGTGGGACGCGCTTGCCTCCGTATTCGAGTAACATTCCGGCTAACACAGATGAAAAACTATACGAACCTCAGCCTTCTTGCCGCAAGAGAACCACAATCCATTGCGAATGTCTTTCCGATAGGCCTGCGCCGCATCCCACGCCGATTCGGTCAGCAGAATCGGACAAAAGTACCCAAAACAGGACAGACTAAACCCTCGTATCAGGAAGCTGGAGTGGCTTGCTTGACACGAAGATGATCATGCTCACTTTTCCATTCCGTTCCCGAAAAGGGATGATTGTCCAACAACGTAAATAAAAAGTCCTTGGTTTAGATCGTGTACCTCTCTCTGGCTGCGTCCGATCGAATTCCACTACAAGTCCGGCCCTGCAAAACCCACAATGGCAAGACTCTCCTCTTCAATAAGTTCGTCGACGACGACGTCCTCCACGACAAACAAGTAACCGTCGTCGCAGCGAGCGATCGTGTAAGATGCCACTGGAAAGCCACATCTAGCCAAAAGTATACCGCTCCCGCTCCTGCTGCCAGGAACTGTCGTTATTAAAACAGAAGTAGTGACACTTAATCCTAGCGACCACAAGACGGGCGCTGCCTTCCCAACTCCAAGTGCTGTAGTCGGAATGGACTTTGCTGGATCGATCGTAGCCATTCACAAGGACACCAAGACAAACTTCCGCATTGGAGAGCGTGTTTGCGGTATCGTCCACGGCTCAAATCCAGCCGAACGTGCCAACGGAGCATTTGCTGAATACGTACGTGCAAGACCTGAGCTCCTACTACGCGTTCCCCAGGGCCTGCCAATGGAAGCAGCAGCAACGCTTTGCACAGGTCTCTCCACCAACCTCCTCGCCCTATGGGTCGTACTCGCCCTGGAAGCATGCCCCGAGTCGCCAACCGAGAAGCCACTGCCGGTCCTGGTTTATGGCGGAAGTACCGCCACCGGCACCCTGGCCATCCAACTCCTCAGACTCTCAGGATTAAAAGCCATCGTCACGTGTTCAGAGCGTAACTTTGATCTGGTCCGCAGCTACGGCTCCAGCGCTGTCTTCGACTATACGCGGCCTGGTTTAGCTGAGGCGATTAAGAGGTATACCGGAGGACGATTGCGGCATGCATATGATTACATCACAGACGCCGATTCGGTCGCGTGTTGTTACGCTGCTTTGAAGCGTCCTGCTGGCTGATACGCGTGTTTAGAGCTTTGTCCGGAGAAATTGTAGCGCCTCGTGCTGTGAAGGCGGAGATGGTGTTGGGTTATGATGTTTTTGGTGAGGAGGTGCCATTATCTGGGGGCTATGAGCGGCCAGCTGATAAGCAGAAGCATGCTTCAGCTGTGCGGTGGTTTGGTGTTTTTCAGAGGCTGCTTGACGAGGGGAAAGTGAAGCCGCATCCGACACAGAAGCTGGAAGGCGGGCTAGAAGCGGTGTTGCAAGGCCTTCAAATGATGAAGTCGGGATCCGTATCTGGGAAGAAGTTGGTGGCTTCTGTTGCGTGAAGGAGTAGGTAATGGCCGTCTTTCGTGTAGTATCCATTCAGAAATCACGGGTCGGCTTTCGCTCACAAGTAAAATATACCTACTCGTCTTTCTCCTGATTCAAAAATAGAGTATTTAATCTATGTTTATGCCGGAAACAAATTGCAGGTAGTAGTAACTATCAGGCGGACTAATTATAAGGAATAAAAGGCAAGGTAACCGAGCTGGGGTATTCTCCACCACAATGAATAACATGCAACCCCCTATTCAATTCATGATCTGGTCTTGGGCCGGAGAAACTCTTGTATTCGGCAATACCGGGGAACTGGCCTCCAATCTAATACCCAAGTCAGTATCCTCTTCTTGAATATAACCGCGGGCAGCAAGAGCGAGAGATACGTACCCGCACACTTATCGATTCACCTTCATCAAAATCCACACCCATAGCCCAAATGCCAATCTCTAGTTTCACTACCGTGCCTGGCTCAACCTTCTCCTGCTTTGTATGAGGATGGAATGGAAACTGTGGGTGAATACTGCGCTTCTCATCAATAGCCCTATGCGAGGCCCTCAGCACACCGGTGGATCCGAGGTGCAGATTCAGACTAGCGCGGTCCTTCGCGGGAATATCATCGATCGATTTCACCGGTGTTGCGGAGAAAGGGAAATTCAGATGCATGAGATCCTTGCCGTTCTTATCTTTCTTCCGCAAGATCACAAAAACGGTGAAGTCATCCCGGGAGGGGCACGACATGTAGAGTGTTATTTTTGGCAGACCGATAAGTCGTGCTTTCGTATCGAATGTGTGGTCAAAGGATACTGTAGAGAGGTGCTGTTCGGAATCGTAGGAAAGAGTTTGCGGCTCAGTCTGCGCAGAAGCGTGGAGCTTGTTGGAGTGAAGAAATAACTGCTTATATTCTGTTCCTGGAACAGGGAAATCGGCGAGGGGGATGTCGTCTATAGGTTCGCGGTCACCCATCTGGAGGGCAGACCACCGGACCTTCGGGGTTGAAAGCCAGTCGTTCTTTTCGCCTCTAAGATAGTAGTCGAAAAATTTTGTAAGTTCATCCCTGGCGTGAGGGATGCTGTATAACTCGTACCACTCTTGCTTGCTTCCCCACCAAAGCCATCTAGTGCAGACTCAGCTTGCTATTCGTAGAGACTCTAAAAGTAGATGCAGTAGAACAAAAAAACATTGCAGGCGTGGTGCTAAGGAAGCCTTCACCAAGAAATCAAACTCACTTATCGTTGTGTGGAAGCTCGAGCCAAGCTCGAATAGACCCCATCGTATGGATGCTGCTCACATCGGAGCCTCTGATAAATGCCGGGCACTTGATTTTCGTCATGTCGACTCTCTTGTCTTCCCAGAACGGACTCGACACCGGTGACCTCCTATACATCTCCTCGTAGTCCTCCAGCCCCGAGTGTGGCTGCCCGCGCACGATAGCCTTTGCAATCAAGTCGAAGTTGCTCATTGAGAACCAGCCTCCACGGCAGAACTGCTCTCGGTAAATGTCTCCTGATCCCTCCCAAGGCGCAATTGCCTTCAGGGAAGGGGGTTGTTGTGCTGCAATGAACCATTGAGAGATAGCCAGAGCCGAGTTACCGGCCATTCCAATGGAACCATTGCACCAGTCCATCTTCGCAATGGCTTCAACAACATCATACCCATCCTCCGCATCTTGAGTACCCATGACACTGATCTCTCCATCGCTGTTCCCAGCACCGCGCGTATCCACACTCACAATCGCATATCCCTTGGGACACCACTCTTGTGGATCCAGACCCTCGAACTTCTCGATACCACTCAGGTCACTTCGAGGAACACAGCAGTTCCACACGCACATTGGAAGCATCTCTAAAGCGCTGTACTTCTTCCCGTAGAAAGACCAGCTAAGAACAGCGGGAATCTTCTCAGTGCTACCTTCCGGCCGGTAGATGTCGACGTACAATCTGCAGCCGTCGCGGACAACGATCTCGACGTCGTGATCGACTCGGATGTCACTCTTCAGGGCTTTGGCATTGTGACCGTTCCAGCCCGCGGGGAGGACCTCTGTCTTGCCTGGTTGGAAGCCTTGATAGCCATTCTCGCCGACTTTGGGCTCTGCAATACGCTTGCGCGCGATTTGACATGGAGGAGGCATTTATGTGATATGGTAGATGGTTTTGCAGTAGCTCAATAATTTGTAGTGGCACTTAGTGGAGAGGTGCAAGAGATGATTGAACCAGACAAACAGTGAGCTGGTGAGCCTTTTGAAGGACAAAATTTCCAGCAGAGTCACAAATGAGACGCTAAGATCGCGACTGTGACTTGGGGAGACGCGTTTGGAGAGGGGTAAATCAGAGAGACTATCAAAGGCATAGTGGGGGAGAGTGGAGTGAAGCCAGCAGGTGACTTCGGGGGTTACTGACCCCTGTTGACACTAACCGACAGCCCCGAGCCCGTCAAGTCAATATTCAGGGGGTTAGCCGAGGATCATTCTAACAAGAGCCCGAGTAGTCACAGCCCCGAGACTGGATTTAATCACAAAAAGTATTGCTATAGCAGCCCTAGTGGCCGGGACTAGTCAGTGGCAGCTCGGCGCTCGTTTACCTCTGTACGAGTCATGTAATTCTCGGGGCTGGGTCTACAGCAGTTCGGGGTCCAAGCTGGAGACGCATAAGCTAATGCCAGCTAACCCAAACCTCCACATTCCGGGCATCTTAGGACGATGAGCTGAAATCGAAAGATTGATTCGCTGTCAACTAGCTCCACGGTTTCACTTTGCTATCCCAACCCCAGCCTCGCAAGCTCAATCTCCCCCAGGTTTCACTACCCCGCACTACCCGAACATGCAGGAGCTGCTCCTATTCGGGCTTCAGGGGGCTTCGCAAGCGGACAAGTCAACCTCTCCAAGTGTCACTTGTCAGTTAACTACCGTGCTGTGGGAAGTTGGGCTGGGCTAGAGCCCAGGGCTTGAACGCCATCTTGGAATCACTTGGATGTGTACCGCGAGGGAAACATTTAAATCAAATTTGGTTGGCATCAACTTCGCACTTTTTTTGTTCTTTCATCTACTCTCTCTCTCGAATATCAGAGACCGAAATCTTGCTTTTGCTCCCTTGAAGGAGCGGGTAGAAAAGAGTCAGTCAACTGGCATCCTGATTTCCTCAGACTACCACACCCGGCAAGAGTCGACAGTGCTTACCTAGCGCTACTCCTCATCAACATGCAAGACAAGAAGGGCCCAAATGTTGAACAGATCGAATCTATGCCTCCGATCAACGACAATGGCTTGAAGAAAAACCTCGACGAGAATGTGCAGCTAGTCAGCGACAAAGGTGTCGTCTTGATCCCAACTCCGAGTTCGGATCCGAGAGACCCTCTCAACATCCCTTTATGGCAAAAACTCGTCATCCTGGGCACGACATGCTTGTGTAAGTGCATTAATGATTTTTTTAAATACGACATCTGACATAAATCCTCAGATTCAACATGTGGTCTCACGCCAGTCTCTGGTCTGGGAGGTATCCTCGGTCTCTTCATCCCAGCCTACGCGGCAACAGGAAAATCCTACGCTGATATTAGCAACTTGATGACATGTGAGTATGGTCTTGCGTATACTATAAACATTGTCTGACATTGGAAGTTCCGTCTTTGTTCATGGGTATTGGGAACATGATCTCCATGCCTCTCGCTCTTGCCATTGGTCGACGACCGGTCTTTCTCGGTTCTTGCGCTATTCAGGTCGTGTCTTTAATCTTGTGTGCGACCAATAACAGCTATGAATGGCACTTCGCTGCTCGCTGCGTCCTTGGCCTGGCCGCTGGTCAGAGTGAAGCTCTATGTCCTTTGATGATCTCGGTAAAATTTGTGCACCTGTGAGCTATATCACAATACTAACGGCTTTACAGGAAGTCTTCTTCTTGCATGAGCGAGGAAGATACCAGCAGCTGTTTTCGTCTATTCAGACCATTATCAGTGGTACTCTGATCATCCTCACAAGTTACATCGCGGCTTCAATTGGCTGGAAAGCCTGGTACTGTACGTTACGATTCCCCTGTCTTCCCTCCCACGGGCAAAACATTCGCTACAAAGCTACTCAATTCAGTTTGAGCCAATTGCTGACTTGTTACGTCTTTCAGATCTTTTCGCAGGTATAAGTGCCGTCGTCTTTTTAGTGGCCATCTTCCTAGTACCAGAAACGAAATACGTCCGCCCACTCGCCGCTTACGAAGGAACCGCCAACACAGAAATTGAGCCGGAAACGATGATCAAAGGATCCGATCCCGAAGATCTCAAACCAGTCGAGCACTTCGTTACAGTGAACGATGTGCGGGTCCTTGATACCGTCAACTACCTCCCCCGTACTCTGGCCTCAGATATGGTACTGTTCGTTAACAAAGCCGACTGGAGCGAAGCTATCTCCTGCGTGAAGCACCAAATCCAACTCTTTTTCTTCCCAGACGTCTTTTGGATCTTTGTCATGAACGGTATCTTCCTCGGCGTCAACATCGCCATGGGGCTTACTTATGGCAATATCTTGGAACATGCCTTCCACTGGGGAGCTAAATACATCAGCGTTGCAATGGCCGGGCAGATCATCGTTGCTTTCATCTGTATTCCTGCGCTGGGATACGGCTCAGACTTTATTGTCAAGTATACGGCCCGCCGTAAAGGTGGTGTCCACGAGCCAGAACACAGACTTCTGACTTTGATTATTCCGCTTGTTCTTGGGATTATTTTTTCGACGCTCTATGGTCAAGCGGCTGCACATCCAGAAAAATACCACTGGATGGCTATTGTATTCACCATCAACGGATGTAAGTATCTTCGAAGCAGACCTCTCGGAAAAGCCAGACGTGCTAATTTATATGGCAGATTATTTCACATTCATTGGTGCAAATACTTCCGGCATTATCTACTGCCTGGACGCGTATCCCACGCGAGCTGCCTCTTCCCTTGTCATGATTTGTGCCATGCGCGGTGTGATTAGCTTTGCCTTGAGTTACGGCACTGTCTCGCTGTACAATAATATTGGATATGATGGCGCATTTGGTTTGTTTGGTGGATTGACTGCTGCTTTTGGTGCAATGGGCGTGATTATCTACTACACAAATAAGAAAATTAGGCAGCTTGTGAGCCCCTGGACCCAGGTTGAAAAATCTGGGCTGGCGACCATTGGTTAGCGACCCTGATGATGGGACGTGACGACTTCTATGATCTGGTGGGAGAGAGACCGGTACTTAGAGATGATGGCTCGGGATTAAGGCGAAATTGACGAGCTCGCGGGAAGGAGAGTACTGACAGTGTTGTTACAGGCTGATCAAGTTTGGAGTTGTATGAAAGCGAGCTATGTAATGAATCCTAATGATTTTCGATTGAATTTCTCGAAATGCTACAAGACTCAACTTTGATCAGGTATGGGGTATTCATACAGAGCGCTTCGATATTTATGTGTGCATGGGTGGTATCGCACCGGACTTATGTCTTATCTTCTGGAATATGAGCATTTATTTAACAGACTCAATATTATCTTAGTCGATATCGAAGATTTTCAACGATCTAAAGGTCTCTAAAAGATCGACATTCATCCTTGAGTTCATACTCATTTCTAATCACCGAAAAGACCCATCAGATACCCCAGTGTCTAGGCACGCAAAAGCATATACTCTCACCTGTCTTCGTAAATTCAGGATTAACAAAAACTCCAACTTCGACTTGACCACGAACAGTAGTACTTTTTTTTTTTTAGAGGGTATAGCACAGACGGGAATCGCTAGTTCCTGAATTCCGCCCATGTGACAGCCAAGAACTAATGCAGCAGTCCCATCCCACTTTCTCTTCATCTACCAACACGAAGGTGAGCGCTTTCCACCCAATGAACACCCGCAAATTCTCAAAAGGCGTGGTCGAATTGGTAGATTCCCCTTTCTTGCTTTCTTACGCATGAGCTGCAGCTGTAGGGTCTAGATCCTGGCGAATTTTCGGGCACTAAGTATCCGAATCCATGGAACCACCCCCGACCCCGAGCTGACAATAATCTCAAACACTATAAGTGGGGCCGATGACTGTACCCACCTCCCTGGAAAGGGCAACTTGCATCTTTGGGATGGGAGTTTCTTCGGTACATGTACGGGGATTGGAGTGGGGACTGTACTGACCTGCAAGTGCTGGGGGAGAAGCGGCAGATTCCACTTCTCTGTCGAAATTTTGGACTTGAAATGCCGCTAAATTCTGTAGGATTGAAGAGTATAAGGTACAGGGCTGCAGACTTTGACTTGTAGCTTCAAATAACAGCTTTTGAAGCTCTGAATTGACTTGATTCGGTGAAGTGGCCAAACAGATGGGTTCCAACGATGCCACGATGACAGTCCATGAAGCCAACACTGGCGACGAAAGGGACGTGACGCTCCCACCGACAACTAGTACTGAAGAATTCAATCCCAGTCTCAAAAGATTTGAGAAGATACTGTTAATGTCAGCCTTGTCGGTATAGATGCATCCATTGCTAATTCCAATCCACCCCACACAACATCCAAAGCTCTAACACTGCCCACTTACATAGCTCACAAACCTTCTCGTAGCACTCGATACGACCATAGCCACAACCGCATTACCGGCGATCACATCATCACTACAGTCGGCAGCAGGATATGCCTGGATCGGGTCTGCTTACTCCCTTGCGACTGCCGTCACCGTGCCGGTATGGGCGAAACTGAGCGATATCTGGGGCCGGAAACCGCTGCTGCTCCTTGCAATCGGGATATTCTTCTTGGGAAGCCTCCTCTGCGGCACGGCACACACTATGGTCTGGCTCATACTGGCGAGGGCTTTACAAGGAATTGGAGGAGGGGGGATCAGTATATTGGTGTCGATTTGTATTTCTGATACTTTCTCCATGAGGTGTGTCAATTGGAAGGCAGTTTATCGGTTGTGGCACTAATAGAAAATAGAGAGCGTCCGGTATATTTTGGAATCATTGGGATGACTTGGGCTTTTGCCAGTGCGATTGGACCATTGCTGGGTGGAATTTTGACATCTAAAGCTTCCTGGAAATGGTGCTTTTTTATCAATCGTGAGCAAGGCAATGTGTCTACCAGTCGCTGTGGGTCTGACTATCATTTTCAGTTCCTCCCACTGTCCTCAGCGCGGTTACAGTCCTCTTCAAGCTTCGGGTCCATACTCCCAAAACGCAGTTCCGAGACGGTATCAAAAGGATCGATTGGGTCGGTAGTATTCTCATGATTATCGGCGCTGTTCTCTTCCTCCTCGGCCTTCAAATGGGCGGCATCGACCACCCCTGGACCTCCCCTCTAATCCTCAGCTTTCTCATCGTAGGCGGTCTATCAGAAATCGCTTTTGTGATTTGGGAGTGGAAATTCGCTTCATATCCTCTCATGCCGTTACGAGTGCTGAACAATCGCACTAGCATGGCAGCGTTGGGCGTGTGTAGTTTCCATAGCATGTGTCTCATCGGTGGTGCTTACTTTCTGCCTCTCTACCTACAGGGTGTTCTGGGCGCTTCACCGCTAATGTCCGGTGTATATCTCCTGCCGTTTACGCTCTCCCTATCATTCGCGAATATCTGCGTCGGTATTATCATCCGGCGAACAGGGAAATACCTGCTTATGATGCGCTTGGGAACTTGTATTATGACCCTCGGGTTCGGCCTGTTCATCAGTCTTCCACAACACTATAAGTGGTCGAAGATAATCATCTACCAAGTCGTGGCCGGTGTCGGGATCGGACCTAACTTCCAATGCCCGCTTCTGGCTGTACAAGCTTCTTCCAAGCAGGGAGACCACGCAGCTGCAGCCTCAACCTTCAATTTCTTCAATAATCTGTCTTCATCCGTCACCATTGTAGTCAGTACGGCAATATTTCAGAATGGCATGCAGAAGCAGCAGAGTATGCTGATCTCTAAACTCGGGGAGAAAGTAGCAGGCCTTTTGACGGGTCAAAATGCTGCAGCGAGCGTGGAGGAGATTGTTCGGTTGCCAAAAGGGGAAAGGATTATTGCGCAAGAAGCGCTTTTGAAGGCTATGTTGGGCATGTGGATCATGTATACGGTCCTTTCGAGTGTCTCTATGGCGGTGAGTGCATGGGCGAAGGGAAAGGTACTTGTCAGAGAGCATAAGATGACAGAGACAGGAATTGAAGCCGAGGAGTTGAAGAGAGAGATGGAGGCTGAAAGGAGGAAAGCGAAGAAAGAGGCGTCAAAGGTTGAGTGTTAAAAAGCAATTGATGACTTTGAGTTGCCTATTGAGTTGATACATGTCGGATAAAGAGAGATTTTAGCAAACATTATTTTAACATAGCGAGACGAAAAACTAGAGATCCAGATACGACTGGATTCAAGTGAAATTGTAGATGGTGTGCCGCTCTTTGATATATGCAGCTACTTACCTCTCTCAAAACAAAATACGTGCTCTTAAATTACGCGGCGAAGCCTTGCTAGTTGCCTGATAGCTCAACCAAAACTTTGCTCCTTGACCCTGCTATGAAAACCTGGATCAAAGCTGATGTTGTTCATCAAATGTCAAGAGGTGATCGGCCTACCTGCATTTATTAACGGCTGTCACTGTTTCTTGTCACATTGCATAGATACTGTGTAACACACTTTATAGTTAGCATCGTTAGTACATAAGCTTCATATAATAAAACAAAAGTCTCAATACATCTTTATATCATTCTATCACGACCCTCTTCCTCTAATACGCTTTCATCCCAGCCAGCCGGAGCACAGAATCCGTCAACACCGGCTTCTCAAAAGGTTCATTCCTATTCTTCGGGCATACCTTCCCATTTCTCATTGGGGGCTCTGTCGCCGGACGGATATTGCAGTGAGGCCAATGGGTGGTCCCAATACTCTTTGTGAAACACTCTTGCTTCAACTTAAGCTGGTCCTCCTCTACGAACTTTCTTGGCGTCATGCAGATATACTGTACGTGTCTAATCGTGTTCCCCTCTGGCAAGCATGCATAATGCATCGTGCGACTATCCCAGAGGACAAAGTCGCCCGGCTCCATATTGACCTTGATCATTTCGCAGCCGCGATCTTCGAACCACTTCAAGTCCTTGGGGTGGAACAGGAAGAGATCACTGTATTTTAATTCGGGTGGAGGTGCGTCCTCGTGTGCGTAGAATTCACGGGGCGTGGAGAAGAACTCGTCGAAGAGCTTGGCGGAGCCTTTCATCAGCATGAGACCGCCGTCTTTGGGACCGTTGGGCGCATAGTTGAGGAGGCCTTGGACAGCTTGCATTCTATGAGACAATCAGTGTACCGTCGCAGTGCCAAAAGGTGAAGAGAAAGCATTCGAATTGGCATACCCTTTTCTGGCGGGGTTCTGGTCACAGTGAGGCCAAGGACTCCATTCAAGATCTTTGCGACGCGGGAGAGAGATGTTCATGCCGTCGAAAGAACTGAGGAGTTCTTTCTCGCCCCATAACTTCTCGAATATCTCCACAACTGCAGGCTCAGACCGTGCTTCCCACGCCATGTTTTCATGTGGTGCTCCATACGCATAGTACATGCTATGAAAATCGTCATTTACATTTCATGAGAGAAAAGGAGAAAATACAACTTACCCTCCCTTGAAACTAACGGGTAGATGCTCTGCCGTCCAAGTACTCTCGTCTTTCTCATCAAAGCCCAGCTCAAAGTTGTGAAGCCATTGGAGCTGTTTCTTGCGGTAATACTCCGCACGCTCGGGTGTGATAACGCCTTTTAGGATCACGCATCCATTCTTGTGGAATTCATCTCGCCAGTCGCCAAACTTCACACCTGAGAAATCAACCAGGTCCTTAGGTTGGGCGTAGCGAGATGCGGGCGGTGGAGCGATGGTAACTGTTTCAGTTTGGGTTGCCGACATAGCGACTGAGTGGGGGGTACGTGAAAGAAGCTTATGAACTGGTAGAGATGAAGTTGCATATGAAGTAATAATTGTTATCTTGTATTTGGTGTATATGAGATGGATGGATGTGCTGGGAGATGGTTCTTGTTTATATGAACCCCTTGATTACTGAGATATGGAAAAGACAGTCCCGTTCCTGAACAGAAGATGAAGCTCCTGTTTACAAGGTAGAAGCGGGGTGTGCTTCGGCGGGGAATGGCTTTGTAGGGATGCTGGCTAGGTCTGGGGTCGGCGATAAATTGTGGACATGTCGCGTGGTGTTTCGGACGTCCACCTACAGCCGAAAGCAACGAAGCCCCCTTTTCGGCCGCTAAACAGGGGGCGGCTCGGCTAATCAGTGGCACTAAACGACCGAGCATTCAGGGACCGGTTTTCCCCCCTCGCCGTCGGTTGTCAATCTGCCCCCGTTGTTGGTCAAGAGTCTATGGGTAGCCCGCTATTGCAGCCAAGAATGATTCGAACTGACCGACGCCAAGCACCCCAGATTCTGGTCTCAGAATCTTCTTTCATGCCTAATGTCGCCAGGAGACCACTGTACTTAAAAGAGTCCACTGTAGCGGGGTCTAGATTGGATGAATACTGCACTGCTCTAAGTTTCAATATCGTACCTCACTCTAGTTGAACCAGTACAGAAGAACAAAAACTCACAATGGCACCTTCAGCAGTAGACCCTCAACCCACCACTGTTCCGGCGACTCCCAGTATTAAGAAGATTCTGAGCGACAGTCGCCTTACCGCCGCAAACGTGAAGCCTATCTTTGGAGATTTCCGTGATGATCTTGTCAGAGATGGATATGCAGTTATAAAAGGTGCGGTGCCTAGAGAACGCGCAGACAGATACGGAAGAGAATTCTACGATTTTCTCGAGAGCTTGTAAGCCATCTTTCCCCAGGTAAATGTCTTCACGACTGACAACCCGACCAGCAACCTTGGCTATGACCGAAAGGACGGTAGTACAATCAAGCGCAACAACCTCCCCGTGATCAATGAAAAGGGAATGGTCCTTGACTACGCTGCTCCGCACGAGAACTTTGTCTGGCAGATCAGGCAGGAACCCACGGTCGTCTCGACCTTCGAGAAAGTCTACGGAACCGAGGACCTAATCGTCTCCTTCGACGCTATCAATATTGGCTTCCACGACCGCTCTGACTTCCCCGCCAATAAGCCATGGCCACACCAAGACCAAGACCCTGCGAAGCCCGGCTTCCGCTGTCTTCAAGGCCTTGTGAACCTACAGCCGTGCGGCCCCAACGATGGAGGATTGATCGTTTGCAAGGGAGGCCATCTGGTCAGTGAGGACTTCCACAAAGATATGGCAGATGAGCCGAGAATTCCCGCATGGACACCAGAGTGGTATGGCTTTACGGACAATGGAATGAAATGGTTGAAAGACCATGGTTTGGAGTGGGTGAAGGTCTGCGCTGAACCCGGAGATCTCATTCTGTGGGATTCGAGGACGCCGCATTATAATGTGCCTACTACGAGCAAGCAGGACAGAATGGCTATCTATACTTGCTTTATGCCTGTGTCTGATGCCACACAAGAAGACCTGATCAGGAAGCGGCGTGCGTATGAAGGCAAGGATTCATGATACTGATATTGCTGGAGGGTTGCTGACTTGATTTACAGAACGGTTTGGAACTACACACTGGCCGAATGCAAGACATGTGGGAACGAATGTTGCGAAACGTGATGGCGTCGAGTGTCCATACAATCGATCTCGGCCTTCGGTGGAGCCTGTGTTGACTGAGAGGGGATTCAAATTGACGGGCATTCCTTACATCAAGGCATAGCAGGAGACTCGAAGTACACGTTGAATTTAAACTAGAGCCCATTAATGCTTTTGTTTTATGGAATTTGCATTAAGTCTCTTTCGACTGTTCTTTGATTATGTGCTGCTGTTACCTTTTTGTAATAAGTGTGCCTAGGTTTTGGAGGAGAACATTCCGCCGGTTCTTGGTTTTTTGGATTGTCCAAGAAGCTATATTGAAAGCATACTGGAAGATCATTCAAGATAGGCTTTACTTTTGGCATTAGTAATGAGGCAAGGCGAGTAACCGAAGATTCTTCGGGGGTATTCGACAATATTAGTAGTTTTGCCCTTCCATCTTTTGCTAGAGATTTTTACGCAAGTGCCAGTCCATTGCAGGGGGTAGGAAAACCGCAGAAACTGTCTGAAGTAAATATACATAACAAATGTTCGCGTCCAGTTGCTGACTAGTCTTTGAGGCTGGTGCGGCAATGGTGGGGAACCCCTGCAGAGAAGCGGGGTTAAGTGCAGCTGACCCCCAAACCCACCAAAGCAACAGTATATCCTCTCGGCCCTCTCGGGCAGCACAGAGTTCAAAACTTCCTAGAACACTAACATGGACGATGACTTGCCTTCCGCGAAGCGACCCCGCCTATCAATGGCCTGCAACGCCTGTCGACGACGCAAAGTCAAATGCGATACTGACTACCCGAAATGCAGGAATTGCCGTTCTCGGAACGACATCTGCACGACCACCGACCCGAAGATGCCTCATGTGCCGGTAACTCGGGAGTGGATTACGCAGTCAGAGAGCATGCGTCCAGACTCTGGCATGGGCCAACCAGGTCAACCAACTCTAAGTCGGAGCTTGACTAGCCCGGAAATATCGCAGCACTCGCAGCCTTCGCCCAGATCGTTGTCAGCCCTTGATAGACAGCAGAGTGTTGGCAAAGCGACAGCAGAGAGCCCGACGGCTACGGCGCCATGGGGTCAGGTTGTGGGAATCTCACCCGCTCAGCAGCCGTATGAGGTTGCGTTCAATACCGATGCGCGTACGGATCGAATTAAGATGATGGGTGGCAGCAGTTCCCAATGTCTGATGAAGTCACTTGATGTATATCTGGAAACGGCACACATCAAACCGCTATCTCACAATTTTCGGCATGGGATGAAGCAAGCAGAAGAAGTTGACATTCCAATTATACTTTCACTACCTACTTTCCCAGATGTCTCGGTCTGTGATCACTTCATCTCGGTGTTCGCTGAGAAGATCCACCCGCTGTACCCGTTTTTCGATATCGATTTCATGAAGAGAATTATGCAGCAGTTTGCACAACTTCCTACAATCGAGTCTCTGCCGCATGAGCGAGTCCCTCTATTAGTATCATCGTATCTAATCCTAAGTCTCGGCGCGGACGAAGACGCAAAAGGTATTACAGAGGACGGAACTAAATATCTACTCGCAGCAGCCACTCTCCTCGGTCATGTTATCGCCATGCCATATCTTCACGCTATACAAGCGCTCCTCCTCTTCACAGTCGTTTATCGAGGCCGCAACAAAGACGGTCTCGGCTGGCAAACGTTAGGGATGGCCATCCGCATCGCCTACACCCTCGGTCTTCACCGTCACTCGCACAAGAACCCACAAAATCTGCATGTTTTGCAGGACGAATCCGACCGGATCTTTCACGCCCGTATCTGGGCGGTATGCTGTTCGTTAGAGAAGATGATGCAGCTGGAATCCGGGCGACCTGCTACGATCCTCCATGTTGACGTTGACCACATGATGGGACCTGACCAACATCCTCCAGGCCATGCTTTCCTGCACTGGCACATGGGGCTTGCAAAGCATCAAGGGTTGATTTGTCATCATATATATGGGCATAGACCTGGAGAACGAAGCGCGAAGGAGATTTTGTCCGATACGGCGAGACTGGATCGCTCACTTCTATCGTGGGCGAGGGAAATACCCGAGGAATTCAGGCCCGGCAGTGATTTGTTCTGCTCTAGTAGCGATTATCACATCGCGGCTCTACTGTCTATTCAGTATTACCAGGCTATCATCGCGTTGCATCGTGCAGCATTAATCGTTCCAACGACAACGTTTCAGTCAGAAGTGTCGAAGCATTCTTTTGACGATTCTTCGAGATTGAGGCTTCTTGCCGGGGAGGCAATCTGTGTTAGTGGTGCTCGAACAATAGCAAGACTTACAATAGAACTATCGGATCGTAGTGTTGAATCTCGAATTCTGACGGCTGGTCCACAGCTACTGGCGTGTATCGTGTTGGGGATTTCTCTGATTAAGAACACCAGTAGTCGGAGTACTGGTAGTCGGATCATGGCTGCTGATATGGAGGCAAGTGCAGTTTTTTGGCCTAGAAATTGAAAAATTTGCTAAACGTGGTTATCTAGCTACTGAAGGCTTGCATCGAGCACACAGCGGATCAGTTTCTGAAGTCCGGTCATAATGCTTTATTTGCAAAAGGTATCCGACTGAACTGTAAAATACGGATTTCCACCGCAACTGATACGTTTCTAGGCATCCGATCTATATACGAGCAAGTCAAATGCTGCGTCGATCGACTTTCTCGACCAGAACTGCCTCCCGAACCACAGCGGAATTTCCAGCATCAGCCCCCCCGACAACCGCCGAGTCAAAACTCCCAGGCAGATGAAATCAGTCAATCTATTCAAAGCTATGAACCATCTCACCACCGCACTTCAAGCATAGCGTACCCCTCACAACCACAAACTAGCCCCGAGCAATTTCCGTACGCAATGAACGGTGTTGACACGGGCGCACCGATCCAACACGGTTCAATTTCTCAATTTGATTCATTGCACGCGAATGTCACTGCAAATGGGCTACCATTTGATAATTTGGATGTGCAGCAGCTGTGGGATTGGATGGGGAATCTTGACGAATTTGATAACTACAGCTATCAAGGGTCATTATAGATTTTATATAATATCTTATCCCGTATTCCAAACAATGCCGGAAATGTACAATTATCTAAACCACCAATTCTCTAATCTTTTCCAAAACACCGTTGTTCTTCTCCTTTCCGTTCTCTTCTCCATGCATCTGCTGCTTACGCCACGCTTTTGCGCCAGGGTATGTACAGCAGTAATCCATGTACTGATCTGGAGATCTGCATATGTTCAATAACCTCACTCATTAAAAGGGGGTGACATTGAGGCTGTTTACACTTTAACTTTCGTATTCCCTTGTTCCGTGGCAGGCTTCGCGCTCTCTCTACTCAGTAACTGAATCTGTGTCGCGCGCGATCGTCTTGTCTCATCAACCATCTGAGTGATTGCTCGCATCAGAACGATAATCGGATTCATACTGGATGGAGGGAATAGTGTGCGGTGTATCCATACCTTCAATCTCGATATAACTTGCTCTGTTGATGGCTTCCCGCTTACATCCGTGAAGAAAGCACCGATCGCTTCCTAGGATTCTATCAGCCATATCTCAGACATAGCTACTATGGTCAAGCAAAGAAAAGATACGAAATGAAAGGAGGAAACAAGAACATACAGCGTCTTCAACAGCCTGACTAGCCCCTTGACCTTGCGTAGGCAGCATCGCATGCGCTGCATCACCAATTAATATAACCTTTCCCCGCGTCCACGTACTCAACGGGTCCAGATCCCGCAATTGCCATAATCCAAGCTCAGGCGCATGGCTGAAGAGTCGCTTGCACCAGTCTGGGAAGTCTTTGAAGCCATTGAGGAGATCTTTCGGGTCTCCTTTTGTCGTCCAGGATGTTTCAGTCTCTGGATCGCTCACTGCACAAGCTTGGTTAGCCGTTAACGTTTGCAAGGGTCGCAGGCAGGAGGGGAAATGAAAGTAGAGCAAAGGGTCCAGCTAACCATCGGGAACCATAGCCACAATACTAAAAACTTCTCCATTCCGTGCCGGTCCCATAATCAGTCTATTTTTATGCCCCATAACCATTGTTGTGACCGCCTCTCTAGGATCTAAAAATTTTCTTATCTCCTCGTCACACTCCAAGGCACTATCATCAATCATCATCCTATACGCCGCCTGGCCTGTCCGGCAGCTCTTACTCTCTTGACCCACCACGCATTCCCTAGCCTGGCTTCGAATGCCATCCGCCGCAACGATGAGATCATATCCACCCATGGTCGTACCATCCTCAAGCTCCACACTCCCCTTTTCGCAGTCAACACTCACTACTCTTTTGCCAGTACGGATCTCAGCAGCTTTCCCCTCTCGCGTTTTATCTACAGCAGCTTGCTTCAGAACATCGTGGAGGTCTTGCCGGTGGTATAACATCCGCTCGCCCCCATACTGCCTCTTACTGCCTAGATCGACTCTCTTGAACTCTGTCCCGTCCGTGGCGCATATCCGGAACGCTTTGTCGACCATCGCGCCTTTGGCGAGTAGTTGGGGTGAAAGGCCCCATGAGGAGATGAATTGTGAGGCGTTAGGCTGCAGGGAGATTGTTGCGCCGATTTCGCGGTTGAGAGAAGACTGCTCGAGCACTGTGATTTGGCGAGTTGGAGAGCGGAGGGCGATGGCCTGAAGTGTTTTTTCCATGAGTTGAGGGTTAAGGTGGTGAGGTAGAAGTGAGAGGGATGTACTTACGGTGGAGAGCCCCGCGATGCCACCGCCTATTATGAGTATGCGGAATTCTTGGTTTGAGGGGTTGGAGGGGATAGGAGAGATTGCCATTTTCTTCAAGGATGAAATCAGATCTTTGTCAACTTAATAAGACAATGGGAGTCGAGAAACGTCTTTCGAGTCTTTCTTCTCGTAGAATAAGAATATGGAAACCCGCAACAATTACGAATCACCACTCCGTGGCTTACAGTAACACCCGAGCCAAGCTCTGTACATCAACAAGGCATCGGCTGGTATCAAGCTGCATTACCGCACCCCAATGCCGCGAAGATTGAGGGGTCCAACTTGGGACCTCTTCCGGCCCTTCCCCCACCTTCACCCGCACGATATTTAATTTTTAAACTCGTAGGGTCTAGGATATGGGGTACATTTGTTAGGGTCCTCGGCTTGGCTCGGCGACATAGCTCGCTTGACTCAGGGGCTCGGTTCACCTCCGACCCAATCACAATGCAGTGTCTGAAATCACGATTCATGATTGTGTAAGCGTGGTGCGAGGCTGACTCGGGTAGCTTCTTGTTCCTCAGCATGGCAGGCTCTGTGAATAGATTCAGGTCCAAATATGTACATGCTAGAAGGGTCTTCAAAGCCAGTCTGCAAGCCGATGTCAGGAGCCGCATGTAAGGCACTGCTGTTGGCGTTTGCATTCAGGCGAAACGTCGCGGCAAATACGCCTGAACATGTGACTGAAGTTTTCGCCCAAAACCTCTGATCTCGGATTCAATATCTCAACCTCGCTTTTTCTGCTGCATCTTTTCGCACATCTTCTATCCCCAGCCTCCAAATCTTTCATCTCTATGCAAAATAAGTAAAACTGAACACTATGGCAGAAATAAGTTCTTCTCAAATCGGATTCTGTGGCCTTGGTGCCATGGGTGGGGGTATGGCCATCAACCTGGCAAGACTTGGATGGACAATTCATGGATATGATATTTATACACTGCTTGTAGATAAATTGGTGAAAGCTGGGGGGCGATCTGCTGCATCCCCAGCGGAAGCCGCGAAAGCTGCAGATATCCTTATTTTGATGGTTATCAATTCGGCGCAAGTTGATGAAGTACGTAGTATCGCTCTCTACTATACTGGCAACATGATTTCCGAGCTTGAGTGAAATTTAAAGAAATATAGGTCCTCTTCAACCCTGAAAAGGGTGCCGTAGATGCCCTCCGCAAAGACGCTACAGTGATCATCTGCACAACAACGGCACCGCAGTATCAACTCGTTCTGCGCAAACATCTCGACGCTGTCGGGAGATCTGATATCAGACTTCTCGACTGTCCTGTGAGCGGTGGTTCTATTCGCGCCGCTAATGGAACTCTATCCATCTTCTCCTCCGGTCCAGCGCAAGATCTCCTTCAGGCTAAAGCCGTACTAGAGGCCATGTCTGACCCCCTATACCACATCCCCGGCGGCATAAGTATGGGTTCCATAGCAAAAATGTGCCATCAGCATCAAGCCGCCACGAACATCATTATGGCTTCCGAGGCGATGGGTTTTGCCGCTGCTGCTGGTCTTAACACCACCGCGGTCTTCGAGGCAACTAGAGACAGAGACGGGAAGAGCAGAAAGGGCTGGTCGTGGATGTTCGAAAATCGGGCGCCGCATATGCTGGAAAATGATTGGTTGACCGTGCATTCGGCTGTGAGCATTATATTGAAGGATGTGAGAATTGTAACAGCCCATGGGGATGAGGTGGGGTTCCCATTGCAATTAGCGAATGCAGCGCAGCAGTTGTATATCATGGGAGCATACAAGGGGTTTACAAAAGAGGATGATGCGGGCCTTGTCAGATTGTTCCTGGGGAAAGGGGCGCAGGATGCTGTTGGGAGGCTGGCGAGCGAGGGGGTTGTTAAAGCAAAGGAGGGCATTACGGTGGAGACGATTGCCGATGTGATGGCCGGTGTGCATCTTGCATCTACAAGGGAGTGTTTGGCCTTCGCGAAATTTGTGGGCATGGATTTGGAGTTATTACAGGATATTGTGAAGCGTGGTGCTGGCGCCAGTGAGATGTTTGAGATGGCAGCGGCGAGTATAATTACGGATGGTAAAATAACTCTGAGAGCAGTTGGTGATGTCGAGCATATCAGGGACAAGTTAAAATTGGGATTGGAAAAAGCGAAATTGATGAATCAGCCTCTGCCAATGGCTGCTGCGGCATTGGAGCAGCTCAACTTCGAACTCATGTAAGAGAATACGTAAATAGAACAAAGCAATTTGCCGCGTATATGTACAAGAGAGACGCTTAAAAGGCGTCGGTGTCAGAGTTCTAATTTCAGGTAAAACAACTCCACACGTGTATTTTGGCCGGAACAAAGGTATTATGATTCTCTACCTGCAGCACTGGCCAAATTCAGGGAACTCTACGCGACAAAACGATATCGATCTTCTTCCGGAAAAAGCAGAATCTAAATGTTTTGATGCCTCTAAGTGCCCAAAGTAATCAAGAGTTCTGCAGCCTGGTGTTGGCGCATAGGTTGCTATATTCACAGATCGCGAGCAAGTCAAACCTCGGTGATATTAGTGAGTGAAAGCAATAAATAATTTATTACTCTAGTACTACAGTTGCAATATAATGTCTACAAACTTTAGTATGTAGCACTAGCGCAGAGTGCTCTGTTGGCTTGTGTGTGTTCAAACATTTACCTAGGTAGAAAATAGAAAACAGAAACCTATAGTAAAAGTATTAGGCTTTGGTTTCTTGGTCAAATCAACCTGCCGGAATTGGTTATATACAGACCTAGTCACAAAGAAACAAAGCGAATAAGGCGGACTCGTGACAGTATTGTCAAAGGCCTTGAACATTTCAGTTGCCTTTGTCCCCTTGTTAAAATGTCATGCAGGATTTCACAAGGTCTACTGTTTCTCGACCTGCAGTAAATCAAGATGCCACCTAAAAGTCAAAAGACACCCATACTCTCCAATGAAGAATTTCTATGGAAACAGTAGAGAAATATTGGGGACCCCGAATTGCAGCTCCTTGAAAGACAAGCTGCTAGATCTCAATCAAAAGATGACATAAATATCAGTCATACATATGATTCAACTGGGGCCAGAGTCGAAATTACCGGGGATGATATCAGGCAATTTATGGACAGAGACTGGAAAGGACCGATAGACAGTCTAGCACTTGACAGAACCTTGAACATCACATGCGAATACGCAAACGAAACGTACGGCCATCAGCATCTTTATTGCATATCATTGGGCTGTGCTGTTGGCGCCTTTCTCCACGTAGAGAACTTCGGGATTGTCTCTGAATACTTAAGAGAAAGCGGGATTACACGCGACACGTTCTACCAAACCAAATATATTTTTATTCCGCTGATATATGAACAAGGCAGGCCACACGTCGTTTTATCGGTCATTTCACCCTACCACAAGACGATTGAGATTTTGGATAGCGAGAGCGAGGAATCACCTCGAGCGAAAAAGCATGATGATATATTCGTCCACGCAATGGATTTTCTCTCCTTTTTCTTGCAAAACAAGTTCATTCCAATCCAATGGAGAATACGCCGAGGTGCTTCAGATCAACAAGACGTCAATATAAACGACTGTTGTATTGCAGTAATAATGAATGCTATGAACATCGCTTTTGGCTATGACATCGCAGGGGTGTTCCTTGGTTTGTTTTGGGGCGAGAATGATAAAGATGGGGAGGAATTCAATGATGAGGAACATAACTTGATTATCAAGATAAATACATTTGTGTCGTTGCACAAGAGGAAAATGGCCGCCTCTGAGCTATTGCATGGCGTCCTGGAGCCATACAAAAATGATGATAGCGATGCCAAGAACCCCTTCGCATATCAATTTGGGTCGCATGACTACAATAAGCCAGTGGTTCAGGTGAGACAACAATCAGGAGAGATACAGCCAACGACAATATATTTTGTTCGTCTTGAGGATGTTCCTCGGATCTTGGACAGGCTGAACCAAACAGAAAAGAAACCGCGGGTGACTGAAAACATGAAAATCACCAGACCAACAACTCAATCCATCAAAGCTCAGAAACGCCAACAAAAAAGGCGACTTAGGCCTATTGCTCAAACTCTCCACTTTTTAACCGCAATGCTGTCTACGTAGCAAGGAAATTGCACACAAAATATGGACCTTTGGGGAGTGACCTCGGTGTACAAGACTCACCGACATCATATATGCTTGCGAATTACTTGGTAGCGAAACAGATGGGATATTGAAGCGGTTTAATGTAGCTCTTCATATTTGCATTTGTTGGCAGGCGTTGAGGACTGTAGTCATTAGAAGTTGTGGATTAACTTTTTGGGATCTATTTGATGCTCTGCTAAGTTTTCACCAAGAGAATTTGAAAACTAAACTACTGATAGTATTGATCGAGCCATGGGAGACCCCTGGGAACCTTCGACAGAATAAAGGGGGCAAGCTGCAAGTTTGTGACAGATCCGCTTTTTGCATTAATCAAGGTCTAGGTTCTCTAGATCAAACCGAGTTAAGTCCAATTCAAAAAGAACATTTGACGAAGAATATGTATGCCAAGAGCAGAGATACATTTTAGCTCATAAACAATGATGATGGTGATAGGTAGGACGGAAAATAAGGGCCTGCGCCGGCTCGTCCTTAGAGCAGATCTAAGCGATAACTAAAGACAATATTATCGCTCGTAACTTCAATCTGGACCATGCCGCAAAAATTTCAAAATCGAGAAACGCAAATAAGTCAATATTCCTGATCTTGTATAAATCATCGCGTGGTAAATCAACACCTTCTACTTACAAGATGGTCAAAATCACCTGGGTGAGTTGAGAGGCCCAGCCCCGGATAATAAGCTACTGCTAGCAATTAGAGCGCGGGGTAGCGCGAATGAGTCTATCTACAATCGGCAGGTGCCAGTACACTTATTTTCCTAGTCGCTCCTGCATCAACTAGTTCAACGCCGAACTATTGACGATCCTCGATCTAAATCAGCCGCGTCCTGCAGGCTCGAGCTTGAAATTTCAATACAAAAGGAACCTCAGACCAAGACATGTTCGCGGCCTCCTTGTTGAGTGACCAATTTTGTTCGGTACCTAGAGGCATTCATCATGTTGAGTCCAATCACCACCATCCTGGTTGCTGCCAGCGCGTTGCCCCTCGCATCAGCCAGAGTATTTGACAAGTTGAACTCTGTTCCTCGAGAATGGAGCTGGACGCGAGCTGCTCAACCATGTAAGCTTGAATCGAGAGCATGCGATTCTTGGCTGACAATTACCAGCTGATACGCTCAAATTGAGAGTTTCAGTGAAGCAACAAAACGTTCAGAAACTTGAGCAGCTGGTCTTGGACATGTCAACACCTAATCATGCATCATACGGAAACCACATGTCTTCAAAAAGCGTCTTAGATATGATCAGACCGGCCCCTGATGCTTCGGAAGCAGTTTTGACTTGGCTCAAGGTGATACAACACAACCATAGATGATTGTTGACTGACACCATCATAGAGGTACAATGTTTCTGGAATCCACGATGACGGGAATTGGATTGCCTTTGCCACTGATGTAGCTACAGCCAGTCAAATGCTTGACAGTGAATTTGCCTGGTTCTCTCACAAAACGCAAGACAAGGAGACTTTAAGAACCCTCTCTTACTCCGTCCCAAATGTAAGCAAGAGCTTATCCTCATGTTTATATTACTAACTCGGTCAGGAAATTGCACGGCATATCGATTATGTACAGCCAACAACGAAGTTCAGCAATATTCAATCCCTGAAGAGTACCATTCATAAGACTGATGTTGCGACAAAGGCCCAAGCAATGAGTGTCCATGCCGACTGGGCAGCGACATCGTCTGTCTCATCTGTTGTTCCGGGAGGGTCTACGATCGCTCCACCGGATGTAGTGTGTAACACTGTGATGTATTCGTTCCTTTAACCCTGTAAAATTCAAAGCTGACATTTATTTTAAGAACACCTCAATGCCTTCTCAAACTCTACAACGTTCACTATGGCGCCGACGCAAGCAATGGAAACGGGGTCGCGTTTGCATCCTTCTTGGAACAGTATGCTCGCTACCTTGATTTGAACTTGTTTGAGACTACTCAAGCTTTATATGCTGCTGGGCAATCTTTTAACGTAACGTCATTCAATGGTGGTCTGAATGACCAGACCTCGACTTCGGTTCGTCGATCTGTCCTATAACTCATATGGCAGGCATTTATATCATCAGGATGCTACCGAAGCCAATCTCGACGTACAATACATAATCGGCGTTGGGCATCCAGTGCCTGTAACCGAGTACTCTACTGCGGGAAGAGGGTAACGTCTCTGGCATTAAGACCTGAAAGTTAACTAATCAATTATCAGACCCCAGATCAATGACGCCAACGAGCCGACGTTCGGAGACAATGAACCATACATGGAATTTCTTGCGGGCATCCTCGCTTTGCCAGATAGCCAGCTTCCTCAAACATTGTCCATCTCCTACGGAGAAGACGAGCAAGTCAGCAGCAGCCTTGATACCCCATGAGTTAGCGAATTCTGACTTTAATTAGACTTGGCCTAAAGATATGGCAATCTCTGTTTGTAACGGTTTCATGCAGCTCGGCGCTCGAGGTGTCTCGGTCTTATTTGCGTCGGGTGACTCTGGGCCAGGTGCAATCTGTACCAGCAATGACGGCGGCAATGTGACTGAATTCATACCCAACTTCCCGGTATCATGCCCATTCGTTACGTGAGTATTTGCGGTTGCAAGACTTTCACATGAACGATGTGCGACGTCCAGAATACGTAGCTAACTCTCCTCAAGCGCTGTCGGCGGGACACGCGGCGTTCCTGAAAGTGCAGTCTCATTTTCTGGTGGTGGCTTCTCCAATTACTTTGCTCAACCATCCTACCAATCCAAGCAAGTGGATATTTATCTAGCCAACAACCCAGAGTTTCAACAATACTACAACAAGAGCGGTCGAGGATACCCCGATGTTGCAGCTCAAGGTCTTGATTTTCTCGTCGTTAGCATGGGTGTCACTGAGCCCGTCTCTGGTACTTCAGCCTCATCCCCCACGTTCGCCGGCGTTGTGGCTCTCCTGAACTCAGCACGTATTTCATCGGGCCAGAAGCCGCTAGGATTTTTGAACCCATGGCTTTACTCTGTTGGATACGCCGGCTTGAACGACATCGTAACTGGTAGCTCGACTGGTTGTACCAACGAAATTCCAGGAGCAGGATTCGCTGCGGTTTGCGGATGGGATCCAGTAACTGGTCTCGGCACTCCTAACTTTGGAAAATTACTAGCTCTGGTTGCTCCACAACAGTGCAATATTGGCGGTCCGTTAGCCAACCCAACAAGTAGCGCCTGTAATGTTGCGGCGAACTCGGCGGCCAGCTCAAGCTTAGTATCAGGAAAAACCTTGTGTCCTGTTACGCGCACAACTTCGGCAACCTCCTCGCGTACAATATCCAGCACATCATCCATGATTACAACGGCAAAAGCACCATCTTGTAACGCTGACAATTGCTATCGTGCACTAGTTGGCTATCAGCGAACATCAGTTTCTACTTTCTGTTCTGCGTACCTAGCATCCACGACCCTCTCAGAGCCAACTCAGGTAGCCACTTGCGGGCCTTCGAGAATCTCCAGCGCATGCAGTTGTCTAGCTACTAGCTCTGCTGCAGCTACCACAGCTTAGTGGAACTTTGAAGCTATGCTGTGTATATTTAAAGCCCGCTCGGTATCCTAGCCTCACGTGTGTTGGATTCTGGGGTGTCGGTTGTATCGTACACTATTATCTCTGATCATAATTATAATTCACAATCATTTGAATGCTTTTGTCTGGCTTATTTGGCGGAATGTTCCCAATAATAATCACATAAGATGTTAGCGCCGAAAGAGGCATGTGTCAGGCAGCCTTGGGATTTGTGTCAAGAATCTTGTCCTGGGGTTCAGCTTCTCGCGGATAATTTGCTGAGTAGGTAATGAGACCAAATGGCTAGACACTTTACAGGGCTATATATTGGCTCAGCTACCAACGGAGCACACAACTTAATTATCCTACCATAGCCTGGACCCTAAATACCCTCGTTTATTGCCATTTCGTGTCTTTACCTTCGCGAGAAGCCCCTTAAATTAGCCGAAGTCATGATCGAGTTCCAAACCACGTGCTTATGAGCAATTTCTGATTACGGCAAATAGTAGCATCGGTTTCTAACGTCAAAAGCGATGAAAAATTCCAGTACTTCAGAGGTAGTCAGTCTTCTTCCCATGCGGAGGCTACCCCGGAGACTCCCCGTACGGAATTAGGAGATAAATCGGACTTAGCCAATGGCTACACAGTCTACAATATGCACTCGGTAAGCTTCTCATTATTTTAGAAAACGCTGTAGGTACCAAAATGGGATCGAGTCGGATGGTCGGACTCGGACAGTCAACTAAAACTAGTATATCACCTCGCATTTTGGCAGATACAGAGTTCAAGAACTCGCATTTAATTCCTCCTGTCTTCTCCGGCGTCATAGTAATCTTAATAAAATTCTCCTCCTTCCAATACTTTATTACTACAATAACAATGGCCTTACGATACGCCACGAACCAGTTTAAAAATTATGTCGAGAACATCACAATCGTCGGAGCGGGAGGAACTATTGGGAGCTACATTGCTCGGGCTTTGATAGCCCAGGGAAAGCACAAAATCAATGCTCTTACTCGACTAGAAAGCAAGAGTGAGCTGCCTCATGGACTTCACGAGATCAAGAAAGTCGACTACAGCAACCATGACAATCTCGTCTCAGCTTTGAAAGGCCAGGAAGCTCTCATTATCACTATGATAAGGACGGCACCGGAAGAAAGCCAGACGAGACTGATTGATGCAGCTGTAGAGGCTGGCGTGAAATACATACTGCCGAATGAATACGGCGCGAGCGAAACACTTCGTCTTCCTCATGTTGTCAAGACTCGAGAGTATATCGAGCGTGTTGGGAAGGGTGCGACGAAATGGATTGGGTTCTGCTCGGGGCTATGGTATGATCATAGTCTTCCTGGCAACAAGGCGGCGGGCGGGAAGTACCGTTTCGGGTTCGATTTTGGGAGCAAGACTTTGACTTTGTTTGATGATGGGAATACGAAGATTTGCGTTGTAACGTGGAAGCAGACTGGGGAGGCGATTGCTAAGCTTTTTGCTCTGAAGCGCTTGCCGCGCTTGCCTGAGAACGTTGAGGACAAGAGCTTGACGCTGAGCCAGTTTGAAGATCGTGTTTTATTTGTCAATTCCTTTACCATTAGCCAGCGCGATATGTTTACATCTGTGCTGCGGGTGACGGGCGATCGGGAGAGCGAGTGGAAAGTCGAGTACGAGAATTCACAGGAACGATTTGAACGCGGTCAGCGGATGCAAAAATCAGGGGATGTGATTGGGAGTGTTGTGTGGCTTTATGCTAGGGTGTTATTCCCAGATGGAACTGGGGATTTCTCGCAGCAAATTATGAATCGGGAGCTTGATCTGCCGAAGGAGGATCTAGATGAGGAGACTCAAAGGATCCTTGGTAGTGGGACGTACTGATGGTCCAATTAAAGGGAAGTAGCACAGTGACACCAACGAAATTTGATCTCTGCTCTGCTTTTGCGTGGCACTTAGATTGGTGTGGGAGTCGGAGTCAGAGTCCAATGTACAATAAAAAGTCAGACTACTCAATATATAGCATAATTTAATTTGAGCTGTGTTCGCCAAATCAACTCCGAGGAATATCGAAAATATACAAGAGCGATCGAAGTATTCCGAGCAGCTCCTACCACATTGGTTATATAGCATAACTTCCGAGTATTGACAATATAGAGTACCATTTGATCGCATCTGACACCTCATTCTCCTCGTGGCCCTTCTCCATATTTCATCCGGACATCCATTCCGTTCAAATGATGCAGCAATTGCAGGGTAGCGGACATGGAACAATGAAGCAGAAGCGGCCGGGGCACGCATCACCGCCCCGCAAATGGACTTCTTGCTGTTCGGATTCCTGGGCTTGTGCATCTGTTTGGGGGGAGGAATCGAGAGCTGGTCGGGGGATTGATTAGCTCCTTTTCGACTTGTACTTCTGTGGCAAGAAAGGTGAGGGGTAGGTACTCATTTGTTGTGGCGCGGTGGGTTGAGAGGCCTGAAGATTCGTTCGCGATTGAGGGGTTGTGACGGGGTCGTTATTCGAGGGAGCCATTGTGAAAGTATAGACGGAAATTTTGAGAACTGTCTCGAAAGCATCAAAAGAAAAACATGGAGGAATATGCAGAGATATAAACAAGGCTTTTGGATCCGGCGATTACGTAGCTTGCATAATTCTAGCTCAAACCAGCCCGTCTTGGCCTAAAGCTAAAGGCCGGCGCCGCCTCCTATTCCTGGATTGTCCCGCGTGCAAGCTGTACCTGGCCGCGCGCGTGGAATCTCGTTTCTCTTGCAGCTAGGACCCTTGTAAACTTCTCGAATGAGTGAGCATTCAAAGGTTGCTCGATACCCACTCTCTTTTCCCTAGTTCTGATCTATTTCGGATGCGCATTTACTGCCCAGCTTCCGAAGAGGGATCCCCGCTTCATCATTGGCCTGGCTTGATTTAGATTCATTGTGCGTTGTTCAATCACGAGTGGAGACAAAAGCTTGAATTCCTTTATGGGTGAGTGACGGTGGTTAAGCAGGAGTGACTGCCTGAGAGCCATATCCCATCTTGCTAGCGACCAGCACTGAATATAGAACAAGGATCAGTAGTGGTAGATGCAGTGTATGAGCAGGGGCTTTCGTCCGTTGGATTCGATATCTCTGTGTATGGTTCGTCCGCTTCTACACGCCTTTCTTTATTGCAACCTGAAACTTTTGTGCCTGTACCGAGTTAGTCACACTTGGGAAGAAAGGCATTCATACATACCCATGCAGTAAATTCATCGTCCTCTCCTTTCCAATTCTTTACCAGCAGCTCAGATGCTGCAAACCCAGCGAAGAAACATTCATCCATCCTCTTATCAATCTCTGCTACATCTAATTCGTAGAATGCACTTGCCAACTCATCGGTAATATCAGGAATCTTCTTAAATACGTCCAAAACTTCGTCTAAACAATCGATAATCTTCGGGTCATCGTTCGGCTTCTCTTTCGTTTCTGTGTGTGGGAGTTGTGGCAACGTCTTGAATCGGCGCTTAACAACCGCCTGGTACATCAGCACAACAAGCTTCAGCCTCTTTTGTGCAGACTCCAGTCGTGGACGAATCTTTTCAGGGTCCTCAGAGGAAATATGACGCTGCGACCCAAATATGTTATCCACGGCATCCTGAGCAGAAGTATCCACACCATCCGCATCCTCATCGTCTGAAAATCCTCCCTCTTCCTCCCCATCCGACTCCTCCTCCCCCCATTCCTGCAACTCCTCGAGGGCATCTTTCAGCAAATCCCGATATTGATCCGCCTTCTTAATCAAAAGCCCCGCAATCCCCAACTTGCTCAATTCAATCACAGAATCGCACGCCTCCCAAACCACGCCCGTAGATGCCAGACTCCCCTTCCCCACAGTGCTCCCCGTGCCATTTTTCTGATCCTCCGTCAAAGTCTTCCCATCCAACGGTATCGCATCCACCAGAGTTCCCAACTCCATAAACACTTTTTTGGCCCTCCACTGCAGCTCTGCGCTCATTGCTTTGGTGTATTTGGCGGCATTGCAGAGCTCGACTGCTGATGCGAGACCTGGTAGCGGTCCCGAGACGAGTTCGCGCAGCACGGTAGAGATGGCGGATGCGGTGAAGGGTTTGTTGATTATGAGGAGGGAGAGTTTGGTGGAGTGGGCGCGGATTAGGCTGGCTGTATCGCGGGCGAGGTCGAGGGCGTTGATGTTGCTTTCTTTGGGGGTGGGGGATTTCGAGGTGGATGATTGCAGTTGGCTGATTAGAGTGGATGTTGTTTGAACGGTTAATTTGAGGGCATCCAGATCCTTTTCTGCCTTGGTCTTCGAGTCTGCCATGGCTGGTACAATATTTGGTGGTGGTGAAATTGGTGTGTAGATGTAGATTCGAGTCACAAAAATTGTTGGTGGGGGAAATATTTCTTGAACCCTGCGCGGAATTTGCCCCGCCTCTTCCTCTTGACGCGATTGCAACTCCAAATATCAACAACCTCATTCTGCCAAAACACCACGACGACGGATATCTAGGGAAAACTGCATACAACTCTATAATCTCACATATGAACCATGGCGCCCGCCCACAGAAGAACAAAATCCTCAGGGCCCGTCCCCCCAGCCCGCACCCTCATCATCGACAACGGCGCATACACCCTCAAAGCCGGCTTCTCCTCCCCCAGCACGGAGAACCCTACGCCGTCTATAATACCCAACTGTCTAGCCCGCGATCGCGACAAGAAGGTCTATACAGGATCAGAGCTGTCGAAATGCCGGGACTTTGGCGAGATCGTGTTCCGGCGGCCCGTGGACAAGGGATATGTGGTGAACTGGGAGGCGCAGAAGGAGATTTGGGAGCACGAGTTTTTCGACGACAAGGCGGCGTTGAAGTGTGATCCGAAGGAGACAGGATTGGTGTTGTCGGAGGCACCGAATGCGTTGCCACAGCTGCAGTTGAATTGCGATCAGGTTGTGTTTGAGGAGTTTGGGTTTGCGAGTTATTATAGATGTACTGGTATGAGGACATATCTTAATTTTGGATTTACAGAGTCATGCTGACAGATTATTTACTACAGCTCCGAGTCTGAATGCATATACCGATATCCAGGCCATGTTCC
>Ga0247778_1000233_pt1 | contig 94721 bp, 114 predicted proteins | sample UWRJL049202B5_FD_179939 | JGI IMG/M metagenome (GOLD analysis project Ga0247778, IMG submission 179939) | Plant litter microbial communities from Arlington Agricultural Research Station in Wisconsin, United States - UWRJ-L049-202B-5 | ecosystem: Environmental > Terrestrial > Plant litter >... | reverse complement strand
CGGGGGGCTGAGTTTGGACTCCGAACTCGGGCAATTCGATTCAAGCTTTGATGAGATAGTATGATGCCGCGTGGGCCTGACAAAGAAAATGGCCAAAAAGATGTAATATTATCACGTGACCGGACCTCATTCGGGCATGTTCAGAGCAGAACGTTCAGGGCGTGTTACCTAGCAATGAAGGAGCCTTGGTGCTTTATCAAGATAGACGGCGATGTATTCATATCCTCGTTGCTCGCATGCTCCCACCCAACATAAACTGATCCCGCTGAGTACCTAGGTAAAGAGGTCGCAGCTGCTAGCTAATAACAACTATGCCCCGTGTTCTCAAGAATAAATGCGCGAAAAGAGAAGAAGAGAGGAGTACTGGCAAAGTATCTGATGACTCTTTATGTAATCCTGGAACATGGATGTATTCTGACACTGTCTGAAGTCATCACAAGACTGTACCTCGAGGTTTACCTGCACTTGAGGACACCTATCCATATTTAACATGATCGCGCGCATCGGACAAATTATGAAATGGAAAAAACAACAACAAAATCCAACATAGAAATATAATAAAATTGAAACAGCAAAACCAAGCCCCGTCTGAGCCGTCCTCTATTTAAGGGGGGATGCAGTCAGCCCCTTAAATATTGCCACACACGTGAGCAGACTCGGTAGTCGTTCTGTACCCTCCAGGGCTGTCCCTGCATGAAATGAGGCTTTGAGGGGGGCTTCAATTTATTTTAAGAGAGCTGTCCTTGGGCTGCATAGAGGCACAAGAAAGACTCATACTGCTGAGGCGAAGGGGTAAATGTGGCCTTTTATTGATCAGTAATTACCAGCGGAAATCAAATTAATAGAAGCCACCTTTGTTTTTATTCTTTTTTTGCAGCATTACCGCCTCTTTCGTCTGATGATCCCCAGCATGGCCGCCATTTAAGGTTTGGTACCTACTGGGGAGAACTTCCGAAGGGCCACCTTACCAATTGCCTTAAGCGAGCCAATCAACCCCCGCTTCTCGATTTGAAGACACGGTTACAAGTGCGCGAGCTCTGGCCATGATAAAGTGCCAGCTCGACCTTCCACGGCCATTCTTTTTTTCCTCCTCCAAGTTCTTTTCCTTCCTTCCACAACACCACCACTCCTCCCCTCACAGCATCTTGATCTAATACAACGATCATCATGGCACGAGGATCTCAAGCCTCCTTCTTCTTAGGCCTGTCCTTTGTGGCCTACATTGTTCTGTTATTTTCTCCCCTCGCCTTCCTTCAGACCGCACACGCCCAGAGCGATCAAGACCCATTACAAGAGAGCTATGGCACTGGTAAGCCTTCTACAGCATCTGCGAAGCTGAGTTACAGCTGCTAACATGTCTGCGACGCAGTCATCGGTATTGATCTGGGAACCACCTACTCCTGCGTCGGTGTGATGCAGAAGGGCAAAGTCGAAATTCTCGTAAACGACCAAGGACACCGTATCACACCTTCATATGTCGCCTTCACAGACGATGAGCGATTAGTCGGAGACGCAGCCAAGAACCAGGCTGCCGCAAACCCCAAGAACACCATTTTTGATATCAAGTACGTGTCACATTTGCATTTTACAGTTTTGCGCCAATCTGTCCTTTTCAGCAACTAACAGCTGTCCTCTAGGCGTATGATCGGTCGCAAGTTTTCGGACAAGGATGTACAGGGTGACATGAAGCACTTCCCCTTCAACGTTGTTGAGAAGGCAGGAAAGCCCCACGTCCAGGTTGATGTCAATGGCTCCGCCAAGACCTTCACTCCTGAGGAGGTCTCCGCCATGATTCTCGGAAAGATGAAGGAAGTCGCTGAGTCTTACCTCGGAAACAAGGTTACCCACGCCGTCGTCACCGTCCCCGCCTACTTCAACGATAACCAGAGACAAGCCACCAAGGATGCCGGTGCCATTGCCGGTTTGAACGTCCTCCGAATTGTCAACGAACCCACCGCCGCAGCTATCGCCTACGGACTCGACAAGACCGAGGGAGAGCGCCAAATCATTGTCTACGATCTCGGTGGAGGAACCTTCGATGTCTCTCTCCTCTCTATCGATCGTGGTGTGTTCGAGGTTCTTTCTACCGCTGGTGACACTCACTTGGGTGGTGAAGATTTCGATCAGCGTGTCATCAACTACTTCGCCAAGAAGTACAACAAGGAAAACAACGTTGACATCACCAAGGACCTCAAGACCATGGGTAAGCTGAAGCGTGAGGCTGAAAAGGCCAAGCGAACTCTGTCCTCCCAGAAGACCACCCGTATCGAAATCGAAGCCTTCCACTCCGGCAACGACTTCTCCGAGACTCTGACCCGAGCCAAGTTTGAGGAATTGAACATGGATCTTTTCAAGAAGACCTTGAAGCCTGTTGAGCAGGTTCTCAAGGACGCCAAGGTCAAGAAGAACGAGGTTGACGACATCGTTTTGGTCGGTGGTTCTACTCGTATCCCCAAGGTTGTCGAGCTCATCGAGGAGTACTTTGGAGGCAAGAAGGCTAGCAAGGGTATCAATCCTGATGAGGCTGTTGCTTTTGGTGCCGCTGTTCAAGGTGGTGTCTTGTCCGGTGAGGAGGGAACTGACGACATTGTTCTCATGGACGTCAACCCATTGACTCTTGGTATTGAGACCACCGGAGGTGTCATGACCAAGCTCATTCCCCGCAACACTGTCATCCCGACCCGCAAGTCTCAAATCTTCTCCACCGCTGCCGATAACCAGCCAGTAGTCCTGATCCAGGTCTACGAAGGAGAACGCACAATGACTAAAGACAACAACAACCTCGGAAAGTTCGAGCTCACCAACATTCCTCCCGCACCCCGTGGTGTTCCTCAAATCGAAGTTTCTTTCGAGCTTGACGCAAACGGAATTCTCAAGGTCAGTGCCTCCGACAAGGCCACCGGACACAGTGAATCTATTACTATCACCAACGACAAGGGCCGCCTCACCCAAGACGAAATTGACCGCATGATCCAAGAGGCTGAACAATACGCCGATGAGGACAAGGCAACCAAGGAGCGCATCGAGGCTCGAAACGGACTCGAGAACTACGCTTTCTCCCTCAAGAACCAGGTCAACGATGAGGAAGGTCTCGGTGGCAAGATTGACGATGATGACAAGGAGGCTGTAAGTTAATTCATCCATCTCATGTGAATCATTCTAACACACAACAGCTCTTGGACGCCGTCAAGGAAACCACCGAATGGCTCGACGAGAACGCCGCCACCGCCACCGCCGAAGATTTCGAGGAGCAGAAGGAAAAGCTCTCAAACGTCGCCTACCCCATAACATCTAAGCTGTACTCAGGTGGAGCACCAGGAGGTGATGATGAGGAGCCGGATACCCATGATGAGCTATAGATGGGCGGAAAACATATTTGGCAGTTGGGATCATGGCGTTTTTTCCTTTTCTTGAAGCATGCGGTGGTATCATTAGATAGAGATGTGATACTGCTGGGATTCCTGATGCGTGTATTATAAAAGCATAAAGAGGGAATGCATAACGTAAATTTTATAACTTGATGGGTTGATGTGATGTGAAGACCAAGTCTTTGCCTTCCCTTTGTACTTAGGTATCTCTCCCTGCTCCATAACACAACCCATGTAGTTGTCCCATCTATCATAAAACATTTACCATTCCCATACAACCTCCACTTTGTCCTTACCATACGTCATGTCATCTCACCTCATGCCATCTACAGCCCATACTCCAGCAAATCCTCAACATCGTCGTCGAATACCCCTCGGGTTTTGTCACCGACGAGGACTTCCTCCGCGGAAGCATAAATTTTTTGTTGCCATTAAGACAATTTGTTGGATAGTGGTCTTTTTGAAGAGAAAACAGGAGAGAGAGAACCACCTGAAGTAGGGTTTAAAACGCTAAAAACGCTAAAATTTTGGCTCACCTCTTGGCGTAAACACTTTAATCCTCGCACTTTGATTGGATTGCAGACCACCAGGGCCAGTTCGAAGCTATTCCCAACTTCCACCTACAGTGCGGGTTATATTGCACGCTGCAAGCTGCGTGTTGCGTGCTGCGCGTCGTGAGGAGGCTCGAAGCCGACGAGCGCCTCAGCTACGGCACCTAGGGTAGGTAAATATCCAGGCAGTTATATAATATCATATTTACAGTTACGCTAACGTAATCGTATTATTATACGAAACTCACGTGGAGTATAGCGTTATTTTAGGAGTTTCTATAAACAGCCATGTGTCTCCTTCTGCACGCAGCTGCCACTCAGCTCTATTCACGGGATGTGCCGTTGTTAAGCCCAATTACAGTATTCCAAGCTCTCAGCTGGAGCCTCAGCCTTAAACCTTTTATCAACCTGCTCAACAAACATAAATAGCACACTCGCGTGCGAACCTGCACATACAGACCGCGGTGCACCTCCTACTGCCACCTGCCCTATATCCATCCATCCATCCATCCATTCATACCTCCACGGGTCGCCTCTCGGCCCGCGTTTGTTCTCTCGCCTAGTCCACTATCTGCAGCCTGGGTACCGACTTTACCACTATGAAGAAACTCCTTGCCAGACTGCGACCTTCAGACGGCTGCCCTCCCTCTAGTAACGATAGTCTTTGCTCAGTGTGTAAGGAGACTATCTTGGCTTGTCTGACAAGGTACTGGCCCGAATTTCAGCGTTTAAATTTAGCTAGTTTTCAGTACGGCCACCATGAGTCCGTGGAACAGGTCAAAGCAGCAGCTGCCAAAGGGTGCCATTTATGCTTTATCTTATCACTCCCTATCAGGCTAATTGACGGAGAGATGCGGTTCCCATACGCCTCCTCGAGTCCCCAACATCGCAAATTTATCTTCGAAGTCCAGTGGGACAGATCGACAAATACATTCTACGTGCAGTATCGCGGCAACAACACATGCTCTGGCGTCTTTCCATTGATTTTCCGCCTTTATGGATTACACATGGGCGAAGAGATCCCCGCCACACCTGCTAAGTTTGGCACGAACTGGACAAGAGCTGTCCAATGGATTGAGACGTGCTCCAAGACGCACTCTGCATGCGAATCACAAAGATCAAAGACATTTCGACCAACCCGCCTTATATACATTTCTCCTATCAGAACTGCGGCAGTCCGACTCGTTACAACTGAAAAACTGTCCAATTCGATAAAATACGTTACCCTCAGTCATCGCTGGACGGACCTTGACAACATCAAGCTCACTACGTTCAATATTTCAGACATGAAGCAACGAATCCGTATTAGGGACCTGCCACCGAAATATCAAGATGCAATAAAAATTGCGCGCAAGCTAGCTTGCTATGGCGTCGAGTACATCTGGATTGATTCTCTTTGCATCATACAGGACTCAAAGGAAGATTGGATGTCGGAGTCTGCATTGATGGGGGAAGTTTACTACCATTCTTTCTGCAACCTAGGAGCAACGGCTACATTTGGGAGTAGAGGTTTCCTGACAAAGGCCCACCCACACGCTCTTAGGGATCCCTTAATTCAAGTTGACTCCCACTACATCACCATCCCCGAACCCACCGGATGGTTTCATCACTTCGAAGCCGAGGAGCTCAACACAAGGGGATGGGTGTTTCAAGAACGGATGCTAGCTCCTAGAACACTGCACTTCGGTAGCCACCAGCTCGTATGGGAATGCAATCAACTATTCGCATGTGAGAAGTATCCTTCGGGGGCTGAAAAGCCTGACGAACACCGGCGAGCAAATCTAAAGAGGGCCTTTTCCGACACGCTGCTCACATCGAAGCCTGCAAAGGCTGCCGTATTTAAAATCTGGGATGAGATCATTCGCGTGTACTCGACATTAGAGTTAACACAACGCACCGACAAGCTTACCGCGCTCGCTGGCGTCACGAAGTTTGCCGAAGACTGCTTAGGAAGCCTCTCTTGCGCCGGGCTGTGGAAGGAGCGATTCGAGGTCGGGCTGCTCTGGCACGTTGTTCACCCTCAGACGGACCGTCACGAAAGCCTTTGCCTAGGACCGACTTGGTCTTGGGCCTCAACTCAATGCTCTGTTGATCCGTCGTTCTTCCAGTCGAGCTGGGAAAACGTATTCAGTCTCAATGCACCAACTTGTATCAATATTCTCAACGTTGAAGAGCTAAACACCGACAAGATCCGATTCGGCCAGGATTGTGGACTTGAGCTCAAAATTGACTGCAATCTAACAAACGTCACTTTCGAGAACACTGCCTGGGTAAGGCCTGATCACTCAAAGGCACTCACTCTAATTCTCCTTGGCCCTTTCCGAGTTCGGATATTCGCTAGTGTTTATCCGGACGAAAAACCCTTGCTCGGACCAGGGAATACGTCATCATTCATATTCATGCCAGTCATCGAGGAAGCTGGTCTTTTATTGAAACCTGTCGAGAACTGCCAACTCAAATTTCGCCGACATGGAATACTTTTTATTCCCAATTCTCAGCCCTCCGATAGGCGGTTGTTCGATTCGGATCGTTGCTTACTCGAAGATTATGGAGGAGGGTCTAGGCATACTATCACTATAATTTAGAGTGCCAATTCATAAATATCAGGGTGTTGATAAAGACCGCATAATGGCCAAAAGCTAACATCCCGTTTCGCATTGGCGTTCCAGCCAGAGGCAATAGTGTTTTCGGTCATGCCAGCTACCTAAGCCGGGATCGAGAGATAAAGTGTGTTTAAACACCTACCTCAAAGAGAAGGGAAGTATGCAGTTAAGCCCGGCGTCAGCCACGTTACTGACGAGCCACAACTTGCAATGATTACATAAGCCTAATTACGGCACTAGTAGCATAATTACCAAAGTATTATAGGAGGTGCGGGTCGTTTTGCACTAACCAAAACCGGTAGTCCTCCTACTCGAAGTACTGATCCACGTAGCGATCTCACCTGGACTTGTACACTACAAGAACTATAAAGCTAATAATGATTTCTTCTATAGTAGTAAGGACTTTTTTCCTCCTAAGATCTGTACTCAGTGGTTGAAGAGCAAGCCTGTATGAGCTGTTGCTGCTTTGTTTTTTATTCATGGGATATGGGAGGTGTGGGTAGGTGGAACTGAAAAATTGAGGGTTGGGGCTAGGGGTAGGTTTGATGCCATTGTGTAGAAGGAGGGGAGGGGTCTGAAAGTGGAGGCAGATGTAGATGTGGATGGGATGTGTTCTCATGCTGGGCTGGGTGTATTGCGGAGCAGGAGATGGAGATGGCGATGGCGAAGGCGAAGCTGGATTGATTGATTGACAATGAGGGTGTGTGTCACGTGATGGATGAAGGTGAGGGTTTTTGAAAATTGGGAGAGGGGGTAGATAAGGAAGGGAGGGTCTGAGTTTGAGTGAGCGCTTGGTGGTGTAATTGGTGTAATTAGAATGGAATAAGGATAGCCGGTATTGTTGCCGGGGTCAGATAGAAGGAGGGGAGGGGAGGGGAGGGGAGGCACGTGGTCTATAAATAGAAGTAGGGTTTGCGGGTAGAATAAAGGAGCGGTATACAAAGACATAGCACAAAGATGCATCAATTCAAACCAGATTCTTGAATAGGTAAAAATGCACATTCAAATATGACAGTCTTGTAGAGCGCTGGGGGGAAATACCTAAATAGTAATACTCAGGTCCTTACAACATGATCGCCACTACCGCAACATTCCAGACATCGCAGATTGCATTCCTCAGCTTTCCTCGTAACCCTAAAACTCAAGTATATATCTACTCTATCTTGATAATCATCTTAATTAACTTTTCTCCCCAAGCTCGGTGGGGTACTTCCCGGCCGATGCCCCACACCTCGCTTATCCGCCCTCTATTTTCAACCTAGCAGTATATATTAAAATAAGCCAAAGAATTTCAATAAACAAGCAACATTGCCTGGTTAGTTCAGTGGTAGAATACATGCTTTGGGTATAGCGCCTCGCCTTAACAGCTAGCGTCTCAAATCGATTGTATGTGGTCGCAGGTTCAATCCCTGCATCAGGCCTTGTGGGTTTCCTTTTTGAGAAATTTTGCTATTTTTTTGAAGGGCTTTGGGCGTGGTTTGGTTGAGAAATGAGGGTTTTGGTTTTTGGCGAGTGAGAGGCGTGTTAAGCGAGGGTGGCGTTAGGCGAAGGGGCTGTATGACTAAGCGAGTGTTAAGCGAGTTGTGGTCGTTTTTTTTATACTATGTCTCCTTAATAGTAATTGCAGGTAAACTGTAAATCCCTGATATGTATTTATCTATCTATCTATGTACTATTCATATAATCTAGAATTGATCTAATACTTGTTATCGACTCGCCTGCTGTATCATGGCTTCAGAGCTTTTGTTGGGGGCTTTTGATGCCAATTATTATGATTTGATTTTCAATTCTTCTTTTTTATTCCTTGAGAAGCAAAAGCAAACTTGCTAGAGCAGAAGGGAAGATATGTTACAATAAATTCAACTGTAATTAATCAACTATTACCCCTATCACTACCGTGTCTTTCCCAAACAAAACCCAGCCTATCCTCGAACCGTTATCCTATACGTAAAATACGGTCATCTGAAAATGACATCCAATACTTCATTACAAAAGCCTACAAAAACAAACTTCTCTCATTCTGAGCATCCCATTCTCCTGCTTTCAACCCTCCTTAGTTTGCACCCCTTCCCCTCGCAGCCCTCCTAGCCACAGGCATCGTACCAGTAACAGTAACATTAACATCCCCAACGGTCGGCTTCTTATAATGCGTCGTCACAACCGTCTCATATTTTGTCGTCGTAGAATGATACGTCGTCGTCAAATTATCCAACTGAACCGGCACGGCGACCGTAATTTTCCCTGCCTTGGTGCCGGCTGTTGAGGGTGTATATTCGGAAGATGTCGCAGACACTGGTGGGGAATGGGTGTTGTGAGAGGAACTGGAGCTTGAGCTTGATGGGGTCATAGTCGTAGTTATGGTTATGAAGGATGGTATTGGGGTTGGGATGCTGGTGGTGGTGGTGGTGAAGAGTCCGGCGTCTGCTGAGGTAGATGTGGATGTGGTGTTGGTGTAGCGCTCGTTGAGGGCTCTGGGGTAGAGCGGGGTTTGAGACCGCGAGGATTAGAGAACAGCTGGATGCGTGCTAATGTTATATTGATCAGGATCATGAGGAGTGCCGTGGTGAAATACCTTGTGAAAATGTTTAATTTTGAGAATTATAGAGGATTTATTGGACTTACGAGCGGAAAAACATGGCTGACAAAGAAGCTGGGTCTATACTTTGATCTTGAACGAGAGTTTAGAATGAGGGAAGGAATTGGCGAAAGACTTGGGAAGTGAAAATAGAGAAGCAGATGGGGACTCGTGCTTTGACTTTTAAGAAGGCCTGGTTTGCTTGTCACTCATTATTGGTGACCGGAGGGTATATTTATTGTGGCGATCGAGACTGGGGTAATTTCAAGCTTCACTTGGAGTGATCACTGGAATATCGAGTACTAGGGTTTCATGAAGATCATCCGTTGATCCAAGACCATTGGACGTTTGGAGATCTATACTCAAAAGCCTAGAGCTATCTTAGGTATAACAAACTCTAGAGACTAGAGTGCTGATCCTACTAAAAATCATAGCGCAGGTAGAGAGATCAGGAAAGTACTTCTCTTGATGTGCCGGGATGTGTAATAAGCAGTATAACCCAACCACGTCGATCTCCACGTTCATCCCAATTTCTGTAGTCGTACGGAGTTGCTTGAGCGCTGCGAGTACTCCGTGCGTGTAGATCCGTGCTACGACAGAATCCGAGAGATAGGTATCTGCTCCCGAGTACTACCAAGTGACCCGATGACAATAAGCGGGCTAGTGATAACAAAGAAAAATATCTCAGGGCCCGGTAGAATCAGTGTGCATAGCCTGGACGACCTTAGCAAGTGCATGCCAGGGAGTTATTGTCAGGGATGCTGAAGTCTAAGACACCAATAGTAAATTGCTATTGAGTAATGAATTGACGGAATGGAAGCATATATTGGAATTTTGAAGGTAGAAAACAATAAGTAAATTTCCAGTCTTGCAACTTTGATTTGATCAGTTACCTAGTGCAAAGTTCAAGGCAAAGTCGCAGATTTGCGAATCAAGAAATTTTATCAAACAGCTCTGCATTCTACCATACCCCGAACACTTTCAAAGGCCCTCTTCATCCCCGGGACCCCGAAGTCCGGATCTTTTCATCACCTCTCCTCAATAATTCTTGCAAAAATTGTTCAGGCAAGAAAAATTTTCTTTCTCACCCTCTGCTACACACCCAGTCAAGCAATCGCACCTCTCACCCTCGCCTACCACGCCCACTAATCTGCAAAACCCCTTATAGCAACTCACACCCTGATAAACCTCCATCGCTGAGTCCTTCGGGCATAGATCCTTAACTTTATCATACTTGCAGTCATTGTTTTGCATGCACGAGGAGCCGACCGTTGCGCAGTATTTGGTGGCGTTCTGAGGTGGAGCACCATTGAAAATACGGGTTTCGGGGACTCCTGATAGGAAACAATCGATTTCGCGGAACTGGGGCATTGGAGTTCTTCCGGAGGTGGTGAGGTGGAAGTTGAGGAGGATAGGGAAGAGGAAGGCTAGATGACTGTGTGGCTTAGTATAAGTTGAAGTGTTATGGAGAAACAAGCTACCATTGGAAATGCATCTTGCTTGTCCCGTTATCGCAGGTACCTGACGCTCGAGAGCACTGGAAAGAGTACTATAGCTTGGAAATTTCGAAGTGACCTTGGCTAGCTTCGAATATAAGTAATGAGATTGGCAGAAGTAAGTCTGGGTCCAAAGAAATATACTCGACCTGTATTTTCTAATCTGGTCGCCGATTCAATCAGTCAGAAAATTCTAACTTGTTAATCTGACATACTGAAATATTTTGCTTTCGGGAAATTGGGATCACCGAACGTACGACGTGATATTGCAAATGTGGTACCTGATAAATTTGAACTTAGGGAGCCCCTACGTAGGATGGCGAGTCTCCAATGCCTGAGCTTTGCACTTGATCGACAGCTACCTTGTGTGGTTATGTTATTCAAATTGAGGAAAATGCGGCCGACCCTAATCCATCCTACTAATGTATTCCTTCATCTTCGACCTCCTCCATTTCACCCCATCGTCTCCAGTGCTGCAGATTTCGTATTTTTTCTCGAAGAATTCCGGCATAGATTTCACTTCTACCACCCGGAGCAGCTGTCACAGTGAGTCCAATTCCTCTAGTAAAGATAGCAGCTCACCATACAAAGCACCCTGTGTACAAACGGTAGTTGCTTCAGATGTGTCTTTCAATTCTGGTTGATAACGTGGCCTCAGTTACATGTCCTCCGTTCGGTTAAAATTTGTGTGACCCCTGAGCGAAGCGAGATGAATCAGCTGAAACCAATGAAGGGATAAAGATTGCAAGGTCAATCGTGGCCCGTGATCGCTAGGTTTCAAAGTGGGGTTCACATGCTTCTATTTCGCATTCATTCTCGAAAACAGCGCAGGGTGAGTTCAAATTGGGAATATCGCGTGGGGCGAAGTTTGGGCGGAAAGAACTGACTGTATTCTGCTTTCTGGCTGATATCTTTGAGGGTGCCACTTGCGGCTGAAGGTAGCACAAAAATGGCATGGCAGGATTTTAGTTTCCGAGTTGAAAAAGCTGCAGCTGATAGAGTTTGGGGATTTGAGGTCCCTGCAAATTCAAAGATTTAAAGTTCCTCGTGCAACAATGCATCATCTCGTTTAACTTTGTCGTGTAATCTCACTGCTCACCACGGAAAATAAAGCTGGTAGAAACCTCCTGTTACCTCGCCTTTGGACCTCCGATCTCATCTTAGCACGCTTCGGCAGTCATATCACCTAACACTCATTTTGACCCGGTGATCATTCATTCATTATGTTTTGTTCTACTCTTCTCGTCAATCTCTTCATCGCCATTGCTTGGGGCTGGCTCCCAGGCCAGCAAAGGGATATTTATTCCCTCTCCGGCGTAAACCTCTTCGACCCGTCTCCCTCAAGTGGAATATACAAAAATACCACCAGCAACAGCCCACGAGCTCCGAAGATTCGTGGAGTCAATCTGGGCTCTCATTTCGTAGTCGAACCATGGATGATCGGGCAGGATTGGGCGTCTTCAGTCTGCGCGGAAGAAGGATCAGAATCGGACTGCGTCTATTCTTTTGGCCAAGAGAAGGCGAACGCTTTCTTCGAAACTCACTGGGACACATTTATCACTAAAGAAGACATGCAGCAAATGGCATCTTATGGGTTGAATACCGTTCGAATTCCGCTGGGATACTGGATGCTCGAGTTTCTGGTTGATCAGAGCTGCAAGCATACCGAATATTTTCCGACGGGAGGCTTCAGGTATTTGGAGCGGCTTGTTGGGTGGGCTAGTGATGCTGGACTATACGTCCACTTGGAGTTGCATGGAGCTCCGGGCGCTCAAGTGACAACCAATTCATTTACAGGCCAGGTAATTTCCCCTCTCCTCCGCTCTCACTGGCGCTTCAGGGCATCCAATTTTCCCGCATTCCAGAGCTTTAAGGAACTTCATTAACTTGAGATCAGATCGTAGGAACTCCGCGTTTCTACAACCAAGAGAACTATGATCGTGCCATTAAGTTCTTCGCCTGGCTCACGGAGACAATTCATACCAATGATGCCTTTCGCAACGTAGGCATGCTCGGACTTCTGAATGAAGGCCTGCGTGGCTCCAAGAAAACAGACTCTATGAACTCATACTATTACCCAAAGGCATATAGAGTAAACATTCCCTCCAAACTCCTCCGCATATACTTCCCTATGGAACTAAAATGTTGCAGGCTATTCGCGAAGTGGAATCAAGACTGGGAGTAAAGGAGTCAAGCCTGCTTCATGTTCAATTCATGAATGAGCAGTAGGGATCCGGAAACCCAACAGCGAGCCTTCCGAATGCATCTTTCTTGGCTTACGATGATCACCGGTCAGTGTTTGAGACCTCCGAGCGTAACTGGACTTACCCAATTTTAGATATATCAAGTACGATTCGAGCGTCAACGTGACGAAGGACGCGTATCTCTCGAATGCCTGCAATGCCAATAGAGACAGGTACGCTTTTGAATTTCCCTCGTGAAGTTTCCTCTCGATCTACATGAATTTTGAGGCCTGTCATGAAGAACTATCAGTAATCTGACTGCTTCCATAGTGGAGACCCTACAATCCCAACAATAGTCGGAGAGTGGTCGATCAGTGTAGCTTCCGACGTTGAGAGAACCCCCGAATGGGACACCACACCTGAGAACAAGGATTTCTACACCCGCTTTTTCGCCGCACAGGTCACTAACTACGAAGCTACGACTCGCGGTTGGATTTTTTGGAGTTGGAAAACTCAGTTGAATGATTATAGGTGGTCTTATTCAGGTACGTTCTATTGGTCCGGAGATACCAGAACCCCGACGGAAGGATTGCTAACACTTTCTTAGAAGCTGTCGAGGCAGGCGTCATTCCCAGGAATGTGGTGAATGTGATGAAGACTGCTTGCTCATAACTTTCATGGGTTGCGAAATCGGAATTAAAAAAGACACCCGTTGCGTAATTCCGTAATATGCAGGCAGTGAGACCTTGTACATACCGCAATGGCAACCTTTTGGGTAAACCCAAACAATCCAAAGAATTCCAGCCCCCTAAGTGCGTCAAGAATCGGTAACAAAACATGCAAATTTCTCACACTGTGTGGTAGATTCACTCAAATAAACGAAAGAATATTCCTCATTTCAAGAACCCGTTGTCTTATTTCCCGTGAGATATTACCTGAGGACATTATCTTGAAGGTGAATATTATCATTGGATTTGAGAAGAATCTTCCACAAGTAGTGGGACATTCAGAAATCTTGCCCACCCAGTCATTAAAGTGTTAATATGCCTTTCTCATTGAGTTTACTGGCTCTATCTGGATTCCCTAGGCGTTGTCATGGAGTTCCACCACAATTCACGTTGCAGAATCGAGCAATGCATAAAATTCGCACTGAGATAGAGGGAAAACGCCGTTAAAATACAAAACTTCGCACCTTGTGGCGCCCGAAGCCCCCAGTAATACCCCATAATGACCTCCTTCGCCAACGACTAATAAACCCAAGTACTATGTTTTAAAAACATGCACTTTGCAGCGCCCCTGCCAAGCTCACGTATCCCCTATAAAGATAACAAGATCCATACTACTTCTTAATGATTTCCATCTTGTTTGAAGTCTTAGCTTCCAGCCGTCGACGGTTCTTCCTCGCCAACTCATTTTCCGTCATCGTCGACTCGCTCTTCCTTGGTCTCCTCTTGATCGTAAGCCTCAGTACTTAGTCATCGTCGTCTACGGAGACCTTGGCTTCCCACTCATCATTCACAGAGCTTGGGGCAAAATCCCCTTGATCGGGCACATGAACTGACTTGATGGCCGGAACGGAGTGTTTGATAGCGGACCGTTGACCCGATCCAATTTGTTCTCTGATGGGAATCCTTTCGATCATCAAAGACTGCTGTTCCCCCATGAACTTCACCGGAATCCCCACCCAGACTGCATTCCGCTGAATCGTGGCTCGTACGAGATCTTTCGCGGGGAGCTTCGGATCGACTCTATCGAGTCCAAGGGTATAAAATGTGTTCGGACGCCATCGTGAGGCATTAAACCACCCATTGCTTTGCTTCGGCATCGTTGGCACAAATACTTCTCCAACAAATGGATTCGGCTAAGGGAGAGACAAAGCGTTCGAGAGCGTAAGTGACGGTGGCTGCCATCTTTTCGGGCCACTGAACTCTGTTGAGATTCTCAGGAGCATCATGCTTTGCAGCATCAAAGGGCTCGTGTGGGTAACCGCTTTGTTTCTGCCAACGTGGGAGTACAATCTTCTGTACTTGGTGCGAAAGAGTTCTTTGGTGGTAATGGCGTGCCTCCTTCAGAGCCGCTATCCACTACTCCTGTGAAAACACTTGGTCGATCAAGGCTTTGGGATGTACTTCTCCAATTGCGCGGAGGAACAGTCGTGGGTGCAGAAATAAATGACTCTCAGGACCTTTTGACATAATTTCCACAGGAGCTGTTTGGCAGTCTCCTTGTTGGTCGGGTCCCACTTCGCCCATCGCCTTTCTGAGAAGTCCCAAATCTCTTTGTCAATGTCTCCGCGGATGGCCTCTATGTTGGCGAGTGTCGATCCAGTCAATTTGTACAGTGCTGGAACTGCCAGAAATGTATCGGAGGTTTAGGATTCATGCCGTCGTGGAGCTCGTGTTTCGGTTGAGTAAGTGCAAAGGATCCTTGGGGGCTGAGCTGCATATCGTTTCGAGAGTTGGCAGTCATTGTTTGAGATCCATCATGATTCCAAGGCGGTTGGTGTCGTAAGTGTGAGCCAAGGTAAGATATGATGCTATATTGATTTCGGTCTGGAGAGGGGAGAGGTGAAGAATGATATTGTTGGCTTGAGAGGAGGATGAATGGTATTGAGATGAGAACTTGAGATCAGATCCGGGATGCACTGAAGGATGCTTGCTTTAAAACGGCGTTCAAGGTGGGGTTTCTGGACTCTCTAGGTACTGTATAACTTCACTACCATTCACTTTGCAACAGCGCTATGCTGCCATACAGCTGGAGCAATAATAAAAGGCATTTCACATATGTGCTGCACCGCTTATAATCGCTAGGCAGGGAATACTGTATCTTGAAGCATAGATTCATTCAGGGTGAAGCAGGCAAGATGGGATGTTTAGTGCTTTTGGATGGACTTCCGAAAAGCGTTGACGGAGCGGACGAACGCCTATATTAGCGGGGAACTCTAGAACGCTGGATCAAGCTCGTATTACCAAGGCTTCAGAATCCATGACAACGGTGCAGATTCCTTTATAAATTCCCTTGAAGATTGGAGAGTCAGGCTGCCACAGAGTATGTAACAAGGTCTTGGTCAGAACGAAGAGTAGTAGGAGTGAATCTGAGACGAAATCGAGGGGAGAGACGATCGAGCTTCTCTCACCCACCTTCGGTCAATAAGACGCTGAAGTGCATCTCCATATGTTGACGTTATTGGACGTTGAGTCACTTGCATAAGCTTGACCCATCCATCTAGAGGGGAATATCTCTGAGCTGCATAAACAATGTTGGTTGAGTTGATGGTTGGGGGACCGATTCCGTGCCGCATTGTAGATCAATGTTGGATGTTGGCTGCGGGGGCCGCCCGAATGCGGTAACACCCCCTGCTGCTTATGATATCTATTTGTAAATGTTCGCCTTTAGCTGCAATGCAACATCGAGCCTTTGCTGTTGGAAATTTTATAACGGGTGCGGGGCCCCTCTAACACACAGAGTACCTTTTGCATCATCGGACCGATATTACTGCTCTGTAAAACTCACATCTCTATATTTGACGACCACAAAGCTTTTCCAAAACCATTCCAATCCAATCTAAATATTATACTTCAGTGACTCCGAGCTTGCTGGAGTCATGGCCAACGCTGATCCCCCGTTTGCCTTTGGCTATCGTCTCCTCGCCCAAACACTGAGCGATTTGGCGGTCTTGCAACCTGATCGGATCTATGCTTCAATTCCCAAGAGTATCGATCTAAGTGGTGGCTTTCTGGATGTAACATTCCGCGATATGGAACGTATGGTGAGCGCACTCGAGGGCTGGATAGAGCAGACCTGGGGCAAGTCGTCGAGTTTTGAAACTATAGCCTACTTTGGTATATCCGACCTCCGAAGTGTTGTAGTGTTCTTTGCCGCTGTCAACAATGGATACAAGGTAAATTAGATTTTCGAAGCGAAGCTCTTACTGAGTGAAATCAGGTATTCTTCCCTTCACCGCGCAATGGCGTTGCCGCGAATGTCGGCTTGTTGGAGCAAACGGAATGCTCGAAAGTAATCTACGCGGAGGAAGTGAAAGCTATCGCAGATGAGATTCTTCAGTTGACTATGGCTTCAACTGTTCTAGTCCCCTCTTTCGACGAGACATTTCAGATGTTGCCGGGCCGACGTTCTCGATCAAAGCGATCCTTCCACGTGGCCAAAGACGATCCAATCCTTATTCTGCACTCGTCTGGTTCAACTGGGCTACCAAAGCCGATCACGATGACGAATGGATCATTTTCTGTGCTGGATAGCGAACGATTCCTTCCTACAGTTCACGGTCGCTCAAATAGAGACTTCTCGATCTGGGACTTTGAGGGTGGTGGCAAGTTTTTCACGGTCTTCCCATACTTCCACCTTTCCGGTTTCCTGTCACTCGTAGTGAATCCCGTCTTCACCGAGGTCTCCAGTGTGGTGATAGGTCCCCCGTTGGCGCCACCTAACGGCTCTCTGATGAGAGACGTATTGAAGTATCAAGATATCAAAGCCTTGTATATTCCGCCTTCGGTTGCTGAACAGCTACTAGGAGAACCTAATGGCACCGACTATTTCAAATCACTGGATTTTATTTGCTACACTGGAGGACCGTTCTCTCCAGATGCTGGCCAGAAGCTCGTGGGGGTGACAAATCTGGTGCCTTTGTACGGCTCGACCGAAGCATTTCAAACACCACAGTTGGTGCCGTCAAAAGAAGATTGGGCTTACATGGAATGGAACCCACACTTTAAACACGAAATGCAGCTTGCAGAAGACGGAGCGTACGAATTAGTACTGTTCACTGACGCTTCCACGGAGAAACGTTCGGCACTCAATCACAATCTCCCAGGCGTTTCCGAATGGCGTACACGAGACCTTTTCAAGCCGCACCCTTCGAAAGAAAATCTTTGGCAATACTATGGACGGCGAGATGATATCATAGTATTCTCAAGTGGAGAGAAGTTCAACCCCGTTTCAAGGGAGTTGATGATCGGTAGTAGTAAACTTCTAAGCGGCGTCTTGGTGATTGGTCAAGGTCGTCTGCAGCCCAGTCTCCTTCTTGAGCCCAAGCCGAGCAATGTGAAAGATGATCCGACGCTTTTAGAAGATATATGGCCAATTGTGGACCGCGTAAATGCCTTGATCCCCGTTCAAGGCCAGATACAAAGGTCGAAGGTTCATATTGTTGCTCCTAATACGTTCATTCGCGCAGGCAAAGGCACAATCATTCGCAAGCTCACGGAGAACAAGCTTTCAAAAGAGATAGGTCAACTTTATCGCAACGAGAAGCCCCAAATTCTCTTGTAATCAACTTCGGAAAGGGTTGCTGTGGAGAGATCCGTTCGAGATGCAATCAATCAGCTGTCGGAGGTTTTGTTCGATTTTTTGGCAGCAAGAATTCTTCCTTCTTTTACCTCGAAAGAAACAACAGCTGGCTGTTTGACTTAAATCCTCCTCTGCATGAGATCTGCTTTTGTGTGGAAATACAGGGTGAGCTAAGGTGAGCAAGGGTGAGGCGAAGGTTAGAAGCGGGCAAGCAGTAGTAAGTAATAGTAGACGGCTGGACCATATATTAAGAAGCTATTTTAGTGTCCATAGGAGCTCTTTTTGGCCTTCTTAAGGCCTGGTTATACTTTGTGGGGATTTTTGCTTCTCAATTAGTCACGTGTTCATGCCCCCTTCTTGCCTCCCTATATTTGCTTATATATATGTACAAGATTTAATTAATGAAAACTAAATTGGATTATTTAACACGAGAACTCTTATAATAGTTTTTTTTTTTTTGCAGCCTGGCAAATTTGAGGATGGCATAAAGGTTGAGTTAGCGGAGGTCTCTCTAGCGAATCCCCCCTTGTATGAAGCGCTATCTTATGTGTGGGGGTCGCCGACGGCTAAAACCCCTATTTCCTGCCATGGCAAAGACCTCCTCGTAACCCCGAACTGTATCATCGCCATGAGACGGCTGCGCAATGAGAAAAAACAACGCGTTCTGTGGATTGATGCAATTTGTATCGATCAAAGCTCAATGAACGAACGAAGTCAGCAGGTCGGACTCATGGGCGATGTCTACTCAAAGGCTAGGAGAACCATTCTCTGGCTCGGCGAAGAGTCGACTTTCTCTGACTTCACCATATCATTTTTAAAGAGCTATCACAAGGTACTCAAAAGAAAATGGTTTGGCCTGTTCCGTCGTCGACGACTCAAAGAAAAAAGAAAGGAATTACTCAGTATGGATAAATTCGACCTCAGAAGCTATTAGCTAATTGGCCAATAGATACTGTGAAAGTGGCTATACAAGATGGAATTGATGGAGCGGATGTCTTAGGTTCAATCTGTAATAGGCCAGGGTTCACTCGAAAGTGGATGATACAAGAGTTTGTATTAGGCCAGGAGCCATACTTTCAATGTGGCGATAAAACCCTGCACTCTTCGGTTTTCTTCATGGCCATTGAAGATATCAACAATCGATGGATCGATCTAAACAAGGCTGCTCTCCAGGCATTTCATCTAGGCAATACGTTCTGGGCCTATTTGAATTGTTACAATACCTTCCGCAAGCCTCTTAAACATAATGGCGAAAGGAGAAATCTTTCTTCTTTAGACATTCTCGCAAGAGGGCGGTTCCAAACTGCCAGCAACGCAAAAGATGCGGTCTTTGGTATATATGGATTGCTGAAACGAATGGACGTCAATATTCCTCGACCAGATTATTCTAAGTCTGTGGAGAAAATCTATACGGAAGCCACAAAATTTATCATTATACATGATATTTCCCTCCGGATACTCTTAGAAAGTAGTGAAAGCAAAGAGAGGCCTGGTTTACCTTCCTGGGTTCCAGATTGGAACATGCCACTTCGCTATGGAATTAGAGCATTGAATTCGGAATACTCTATATTCACAGCAAGCGGGAGCAGCTCTGCCGAGTTCACATTCCCGAACGAGGTTAATTCTATATCCGTACGAGGAACTTTCATCGACAGAATCACTTGCACGGCGAAGAAGCATATAGCTTTGCTCCAAGACTTAACCGAATCCACCGAGGTTCAACCTGAGCCTAGATCCTCAACTGTATGGCAAAGAATTGTCCACATAGAAGCATGCCGAGAGTGGATCGAAGTTGCATATAGTCTGGCTACGTATCCGTACGGGGAAACAGCAAAAGAATCTTTATTTCGAACTTTGGTACCGAGAAGGAAGATAAATCCATTAGTGGAAGAAGCGGCGCTAGATGGCTTTAATGCATGGTTTGGATGTTTTGATCCAGGAATCTCAACAGCGGTACACAATCAGAGTATGGAACGATCTTCGGCTCAAGCAGAGCCCGACTACAATGCATTGAGCACGAGGCTCGAACAGAATGAAAAGGCCATAACCTTCGAATCTTTATTATTGCATCTTTGCAAAGAAACTCGACTCTTCACAACATCAGATGGACATCTAGGCAAAGGCTTGAAAGCTATTCAAGAAGGTGACCTCGTGGCTTTGATTGCCGGAGTCCATTGGCCTCTTATTATTCGGAAAGAAGGGGACCTATATCGATCGAAAGGTCCTGCCTATATCCATGGGATAATGAATGGAGAGAAATGGCCAGATAATAAAAAGAATCTGATTGATATTGTTCTAAGTTGAGAAGCACGGCCCAAGGTCAAGAGGAAATGTCATGGGCTTGCCGCGGACAAAACACTGGGTGAGGTGAGGGTAAAGAGGGTGAGGGTAAGGTGAGGCAAGGGTGAGCAAAGCGGCGAGGGGTTACGTGTTCTGCTCGCTCGGCGAGCATGCAGAACAAGGTGATTATTCTGGATAAACAACAGAAGAGATTGCTCAAACCGTTGCGACCTATACCAAAGACCTTCCCTCACATACTATCGGCCCCAAATAACCCCCACGGTAAATTTCACGATGGTTTTAATCGGATCGAATGGATCACTAGGAATTGCGGTGCTAGAGAAGCTGGGGAACAAGATTGGAATGAAAGTTTATCGTCACGATGAGAAACATGAAGCCAAATACACTGGCCGGGTCCGCTTTTTCCGGGTTCAGCTTCACCAAGATCACCTGGGTCTCGGTGAAGCAGATTCTAGCTACGGCAAGCGAGCGAAGCGGGATAGATGTCATTATTCTACGATTAGGTCAAGTTATTCAACCGGGTGACTTCTCGTCAGATTTCAAGCGAACAGATTGTTCTTGGATCCCTGGTCTGTTTCGAACTTCAAGGACGCTCGGCTGCTTTCCCACAGATATATGTGACATTGGTTGGGCATCTTTTGACGAAGCATCGACGATACTATTGGAACTATCAACGCAAACACTTCCTCATTCCTCTCATTTCAAGGGTCAGCTTTTAGTGCATAACCCTATAAACTCTTCACCGTGCTCATGATAAGAGGTTTTTCCACAGCTTCATGAACTAGGAAGTACGTCTGGAAAGGCTACTTCGCTTCAAAACTGGGAGTTAATGCTTCAGAATGCATTAGAAAAGGAGCCAAAGGACGCAGACAACACTTTACCCTCCGGTAAAATTTTACTATTCTTTCAGGCTTTGGGTAAAGGAAAAGGAGGATTACGATATGACGCCTATCACACTCGGGAAGTCAGTCTCACGCTTCAGCAAATCCAACCTGTAGATCGCGAGAAGATCATGAGTTGGATGGACCTTTAGAACCGATCTTCACCCAGTACACAAATGTTCACTATGGCTCGATGTCTAGGAAGGAGTTGACTAGTTCCAACGTGCAAGCCATGTCGATGGCGGGGCGAAGCTTTACTTAGTTCTTAAAACATGGCTAGGCACTGATTTGACTCGGCTACAATATTCACTATAGGTTTCTTTTGCTCAATGTCCCGGGTGATGTAAGACAATGATAGAAATATAAAGTGAATCTTGGGGACTTTAATATGGTTCAGAAAATGTCCTGGATGTTGTGAAACCGTCCTTCTTATTTGGGAGCTACAGTAACTATGATTCTAGGCCAGCAGTTGTCTCACAACAAACAGTTTCATGACTTACATTTTATCAAGAACTTAGTCTGAAAACAATAGTCTCCTATCACAGGAAATCTCACTGTAATGTCTCACAAGAAATAAGACATCAAGAGGTTCTGCTTCCAAAGATGATTAAACTTGTATTTGACTGGTCTCATAACAATATCTCAGACGAAGTGAGACATTAGGGATTCTATTTTCAAGCTAAATATATCTTCAATCGGCTGATTTTATGAGAGCTCCAACAGTATCACAGACACCATCAATCGACATCCATCACCGTGCCGTCCTCCAAGAAATCGGCAAGGTGGCTCAAGTCCAAACTGCCTTCCACTGTCGCCTCAACCAAGTCACCAAGTTGGAACAAGTCCAGACCATCGGCACCTGCATTTTCGACCAAGTCACTGGACTAGGATATGTCCAAACCTTCCACCCCAGCCTCTTCAAGGAGGTCACCGAAAAGGGACAGGTCAAAGCCATCCAACCCCGCGTCTTCAACTAAACTCTCGACATCTGTGTCTGTTCCGATCCGTCCGCGGTCGACTCCCTTGCGAGTACCGGGCTTGCGCTTCGGAGCCTCAGAGACAGGCGCGGACCTGAAATCAGTATCGCCATCGTCGTCATCGTCTTAATCGAGGAAAGAATCGCTTTCGGCATCGCTGCCGCCAGAACCGTCGTCGCTTGAAGTTAGCTTACTCAACGAGAGGAAACGTATGAGCAGTTGACCGAAGCCAGATACTGGGCCACATCGCTTGCTTTGCTACCCGGCGTATCCACCTCGACGATGGCATTACATCTGCATCTGCCTGTCGTTCCTCGGCATCTCGGTGATCATATATCTCGGTCGAAGGATTGTTGTCGTTGTTGGCTGGTAACGCTTCCTCGGAGAAGTACTCTCTGATTTTGCCCATGAAACGGCCAGTATATTTCTTTTCCGCTTTTCTAGCATAGACATCACCACCCTGCAATTCATCTTCGGCCTTTTCCAATTGTTTCTCATAGGTTTCGTCGAAGCAATACTTGCGCAGCTTTTGGATCGCGTGTTTCTTTGCCTTTGGATCACCGTTCTTGATGGCTTCGAGATAGACTTCGTCGGTTTGCATTCGCTCTTTGCAGATCTCTTCTGCAATGGCTTTTATCCTCGCGACCGAGTCACTGCTCATACGGGTCAGTGCAGCAGATGCTTCAACTTCCATGGTGGCCTGCGCGTTGTCGATCCGCTCCCCCATCGCAATTTCCATGACTAGCAGATTGAAGTTACCCTTCTCATAATGCTTTTCCATCCTCTTGGTGCCAGGAGCATGGTTCATTGCATATCTTGCCCTGTCCGCCCCTACTGCTCGATTGACGGCGGTGGCAAAACGCTGTCTCCAGGCGTACAAAGTTACTCCGAGGCCATAACCAGACAGCTTGACTGCCTTTTGAAACTTGATTGTGATTCCATTGGTCTTGACCGGAGTTGACTCGCTCACAAGTCCTCTGTTGCGACCTGCTAAGAAGAGGGGCTCATCAGCCCTTGCGGGCTTCACGCGGATGAAGAATTCTGTTCCTCTCAAAAGCGATTCAAAGGTGGTATGCTTCTCAAGTAAACCTCTCCGGAGGGCTATCGACAGCAAGCGATGGGCTGGGGAGAACGGCAGGTTATCGATATTGACGGGAGAGTTTATTTGGAAGGGCAAGACTACCACTTCGACTGCCTTCTTGGGATCATTTTCATGCTTCAGGAACCGAAACTGGATGTCGACATTGAAGGAGCCAGTGATAGTGCCCCTAGTGATCTTGACATCGGACCACTTTGGAAAGTATTGATTACGGTTTGCGGGCTTTCCAGGGGCGAGGCTGGAGGGTCTAACGCCGCAAATGTATGCCAGAATCCAGCACAGGTGGTGACTTTCGTCGACGTCTAGTCTCGCACTTCGCAGCGCATCCTCCTTCAGCATCTGACCTGATTCGTACGGTCCAAGGAAGTATCTCTTTTGTTGACTTTGGTTTATGCCTCTCTTCTCTGCAGCACTGACCATCATTGCCGTAAGAGCTTCCTTCTCCTCCTTGGTCACTAGCCGATCCTTATTTCTCCCAATCCACTTGAAAATTGAAGATTGACGCTCTTCTAGGGTGGTGATCTTGATGCCCGTCTCCTTCTTCCGTGCGGGTTGCACGTGCTCGGCTGCCCAGGTGATGTACCTTGCGGCACTCTCCAAGAGATCCTTCATGGGTGGCCCGGAAACGCAAGTCTCGGGGTCGAAAATGGGAGGGACAGGCTTCTTGACGGTACCTAGACGGGTAGGCTCGAGAGGAGAAAGAAAAAGCGATAGTTATTCTGAATGTCTCAGACTGTGTGGAACATTCAAAATCCGCAATATTCAGGGCTTGCGCTGCTTTCCGTGCCCACCGCGAGGTAGGCTTGGAAGCTGGCTTGCGAATCACGGTAATAAGTTCCAATGGGTTGCCGTTTTCGTTAACTCTATACCAGCGGTGCTTGAATCGATGCATCCGAGGGGGCATGCGAAGCGCTTTCGAACGTAGCGTACATACTCCTTTTCGGGCTCCAGTTCGTCCTGCTCGGGCTCACAAGATGTTTCTTGAGGCTTTGCAGCCTTCTTGTAACCGATACCAGCTCCCTTTGGATGATCAGTAGGTTGCACAGGCTCGAGGCTGCCCGGATTCTTTGCGCTTCCAAGGCCAGTTCCCTGCTTCCATCCTTGCTCTTTCACGAGTCTGAGGCCGAAGGGGTATATTTCGCCGAGGGTGAGATTGGAAGGTCGGGCGGTTCTCGTGCTGTCACGCTTGTTGGATCCGTTGTCTGGTTCTTCGATCTGAGGGACTTGAATCACCGGGTGTTGGTTGATCTGCCCGTGCGTGGGATCTTCGCATTCGCATGGCTCCCAGACTGCATGGTTCTCCCAGTACGTGGTTCACTTGATGGTCTCGCCGCTGGAATCCGCGTAGGAATCTCGTCGTTGGACTCCAAGCAGCTCGAATTGCTTGCGGGATGGGAGGCGAGCACCTGGTGGAGGTGGAAATTTCGGTGAACGCCATCCCAGTTGTATCGGTATGGCCGCAAGAAATCGTTCTTGTACTTTGCAATGTCTTTTGACCATTGCTGATCCTGCTCTGGAGTCCACTTTCCGTAGACCAGCTCGTCTTCGATTCTCTGGCGTTCCGCCATCTCCGTACACCGAACTAGCCCACGCTCCTCTTCTCTCTCCCCCTCTGACTCGGATTCATCAGCTTCGAGCTCCTGTGCAAGCTTTGCAGCTTCCAATGCAGCCTCGCGCGCTGATCGTTGCTGTTTAGCTTCGAGCTTGTTCTCTGTAAGTGCCAGCAGGCTCTCCTTGCACTTCATCTCACGTGAGTGTTGGAGATTGAGCTTCGCAACTCCCGAACCCTCCGTCTCATCATCTGAAGAATTGAAGCCGGATTCCGATCCCCAACTCTCTTCATCCCATTCCTCCCTATTGATGGCCCCAAGACCCTCAAGATCCAGTCCCGCCATACGCTCCGCAAGTTGCTGGGAGCCTTCGTCCACTTCCTTCCCTTAATCACCGCCGTTAGTTGCTCACACTTCTTCTTCGTGTTTTTTGTCTTTTGTGGGCTCAGAAATCTTGACGTTCTATCGGTTTGCTTTTTTTTCTTGAATGAGATTGGTTCTTAGATCGAGATTTTTGAGTTTTTTGTAGTGAAGTCGTCGTGGGTGTGAATATTATCATAATCTTTTCGATCTTATGAATAGTGAATTTTAGCGCAAAGTACACTAGAACCCTCCTCAATGTCTCACATTCAGCAAAAAGTTCAGTATTAACGTGAGGAATAGATTGATTTGAGGTGTAAGACAGTTGAATGTCTCACACGATATGAGAGATTGTCAAGAAGCTGAATATAGGGACTCGAGTGGTTTTTGGCTCCGATTCACCAAACTCGTAGCTTCTTCTTTCGATGTAAAAATCCCGTCGCCTCCAAAACTTCCTCGACGAGGCAATGACAACCTAGAGTGGGATATCGCGCGCAATCAACTGGGCGAAGCTGCGAGTCTAAACAGTGTGAAGGAGTTTCGCTGTAGGAGTAAGAGCTTTTGGGACAGAGAAAATGCCCATTTGAAGGAATGGATCGCAAAGTGATTGGAACTCTCTTGCCCCTAAAATCGAAGTATCTAATTCAGTGGCAGCCACCGCACGAGCAGGGACGTCAATTATATCGCGCAAGCCAGCTTCCAAGCCCACGCCCCCAAAATTCGAACCAGAGACACGCGCCGAGCCTAACTAACGTGAGTCTAAATGGAAGTGCTGTGAAACAATCAAGAACCAGCAGAAGAAGGCCGTTTTCAAAAGCCGTTACACCGATAGCACCGCTCTCTCACACCAAGCGCACTATGAAACGACTTGCACAGTTCGGCCAGCCGACCGGAATCCCCTACAAAGAGCGCATGGCCCAAGAGGCTGCTGCCGCCGCTGCCATTGCTACTGCTTCTGTGGGGGCTGTAAAGCCGACACTTCCACGACATCCAACATCTTCGATCTCACGCTTCTTATCTTGCACTCTTCTTCATCTCACATAGCTATCTTCTTCCTCGTCACTTCGACATCGAAGTCGACATTTAACAATACTTTCCCACCGCCTCAACAGAAAGTAAATCAGTCTGATAGAGCTACCATCGCGATCAAGAACGAAGCCGCTGCGTCAGAACTGGGAAGGCCGGAACTCTCCGAAGGGGTAATTTCAATGAAAACCATATTGTGATATTCACTACTCTAGTTAAAGTTCCAGGAGGCCGACAAGACCACCGCTGCCGAAGACACCATGATCCATGAGGCTCTGAAGCAGAGTATCGAAACAGAAGTTGAGGAGGCAGATGCAAGAGAGGCTGAGAGCGGGAGAGGTGCGGTTGCGATCCAGCAACCTGCAGTACCAGACGAGTTCGTGGCACCGGAAGTTGCAACCGAGGAGGAGGTTGAGGGGGCCAGACGGGTGTATATTCGACGGAGGAAGCAGTGGGAGTAGTTGTGGTAGCTTCGGGGTTATTCGTGATGTTTGTTAGTGTTTACTGTGGGATCTGCAAATATTGGAACGCTATTTCAATGTCTCACCCGGTGTGGAACATTCAACAGTGAACAGCGAGATAATCAAATTATTATCTTTATTCACCCCTGATGCTGAATGTCTCACTCGTTGTGGGAGCTTAATCGAAGTGGCGTTGAAAGGTGCCCCCAGCAGAGCTACCATCCACCCCACGCGTGCGCTAAGAAATTAAGTCTTGCGTACTAGAAATCTCTTTTATATAATCCAACATGTCTCAGGTTCTCTATGTTTTGTCAGTAAGCTTTTGTTGGCTGAATTTTTATCCAGAGCGCAAGTCTTTCAATATCATACCATTGAAGTCTAGCTCTCCAATTTCTTTTCCTCGTAAAGATCCAACTCCCCATACTTCTGAATCGCCTCGTCTTCAAGATCTTCCAAGCGACGTGCTTCCAGCTGGCATTTCTTTATCAGCTTCCAAAACCTCTCCTTCTCAATTTCAACCTTCTTTGCAGCCTGTGCAATATTTGCCTCTCCAACAGCCTGCTTTGCAGCACAGATAGCAGCACCTACAATCTTCCCTTGCTCGTGTTTGGAACACAGCGTCAATTCGTGTGCTATTTCCGTCTTTTTGAGCAATTCCATCATTTTCCTTTTTTCTGCGGTGTTGTTTTCTGATGCCTTTCCCTAGTTTTCGCGCTTAGTTTCCGGATCGTAAATATTGGGTGGGAGAAATCCTACATTTTCTAGGTACGTACAGTCCTCAAAATGTGGTTTGGGTGGATAGAAACGGCCGAGATTGTAAGACAAGATGCCTACAATCCCTACCAAAAGTAGCTTCGCTGCTGGTGTCTGCCAACTATTGTCTTCAACGTCCTCACAAGCGCCATGACGTAACCAAGTGGGATCTGTCAAGACATACGCACAGAAGAGGATCTGACATATGATGAAGCCGATGCAAAAGTTGTCTCGCTGTCTCCGGTTCGTCTTGGTCCTTCCGTAATCTTCGGCCGATATCTCTGGCCGCCGTTCATTCGACATTTTGTATTGGTGACAGTATCCTGTACTTTGGGGGACCTGGTGTGTTTAGTATTGCAACAAATAACATAAATTCTTTCTAGTGCTTTAGTCGAGGAGACGATCGACCTCCTTTTTCTTTTTGGTAAGCTACTAGGCCCACAGCCCTAACAAACCCGTCCAAAAACTAGACTCACATGATTTCATTCTATACGCAGATGACTCGGGTCCAAATTGATATCATAAGTCCTTCGCCGGCAATTTCTAGTTGTAGAAATCGTGGGCATAGAGATATTGATCCCCTACACTATCTCCGCCCTGCAACCTAAAGTTGACAGATGTTGCTCCTCGTCCGCAAGCTTTGACCTTTCTACCAGTGCAGCATCACTGATTGACCCATAACTTCTTGAAATTCTTCCGCAAAGCTTCGCAGCCGATTCTTGAGCTTCCAAACCAGTTTCAATGGTGGACCGTAGTTTTTGCTTCTCTTTCCCTTGAATATGACGACCAAGGCAGAACGCAGACCCAGCAATGACACCCACGAGGATAAGTTTAAAGGTGGTACTAATCAGCTGTTGGGAGAGGCCGAATAGACGCGGTTCTGAGCAATCCAGGATTATGAGGACGAAAAGGCAGAAACTGATTTGGCTTGTAAGAATCGCCACGAGGTTGTCGCGAACAAATTTGAGCGTGAAAGCCTTGCCGTGGTCGACAACCCAGGGGCTAGAAAGGTTTCTGACATTCTTAATTCTAGTTGGACGGATTTTTGTTGTAAAGATTCAATCGGTGGCAGATGTTAATTTAGAAGTACGAGATAATCATGGGTTTGTCGGGTAAAATTTTAACAAATGAAACAAGGAAAATCGATGCCCTAAAAGTTGAATTACACAATTCCTTCTCAGCTCACGGCAACCCAATACAAGGTCATTATCTTAATTTCGTCATTGCGAGAAAAGAGGTTCTCGACAAATTTAGCTGAAATAAGATGCTACATCTAGCACTGGCTTTTCTCCACTCTAGTCTGCTCAGCATGCAAATCCTTCATTTCCCGCGTCTTTCTCGCCGCCTCACATTTCTCATTCGCTTCTAACTCCCTGATTTCCTGTTGCAGCAACCTTATCTCTTCCTCGCACTTACGTGCCTCTGTAATTGCATCTCCGATCGCCTCTCTAGCACTTTTGCACTTTTCCGTTGCCTCCCCTCCTTTGTCGCCATCTTTCTTCCGAGCCACAAGCATGTTATGGTAAGCCCCGCAATTCCCATACTTAATATGAGATAGGTGTGCGTGCTGGATGTAGAGCTCCAGTTCCCTCGCGCGCAATGCTTTCAGCTCCTCCCCTGGCTGGAAGTACCCGAGGGATCTGTAGAACGCCTCCCGCTTTTGAAGCCTCACCCCTTCCTCGTACCCTACAGTCTTGCCTGAAAGGAACCAGGCAATAGGATTAGTAATGAGCAGGATGTAGACAGGCACGAAGCAGTACCATTTGACGTCGTAGTCGTAGATGTAGATAAGAACCATTGCCCAGGCGGAGGCGAAGATTAACAAGGAGGAAATGACAGTAACAAGTCCAAGGGCAAGTTCTCTCGCTGTAGAACTTATTTCAGACATCGCCGTTTTTGGTCTAGAATGCAGGATCGTGGTGTTGGTCTAGATGGTGTTGACGTTGAGTATTGAAGATTGTGCGGTGGTAGACCGAAGAAGCTTTTGAGACCTGCAATAAAGAACTAGGGTAGCAGATACGTTATAACTCTTCGAGAATTTTCCAAGCTGCACTAAAACTTTTATGACATCGATTAGAACGTGACATCTCCCGTCATGGTCCCCCCTTTTTGCTTGGTAGGCTAAATTAAGCGAGCCCTTAATCCCCGCACCGCCCACGACTTTTACGTCGTTCCTTCCCGCTTATAAAATTTCAAAGCGTCATATTGCTTGTTCCAATCCGGGGAACCAAGCTACCAAATGCAATTGACAGCCTTTTGGCAGCTTCCAACTTCTCCTCATTTTTCTATGCTGGAGCATGATGTCTTGATTGTTGAGGGACGAAAGGAACTTACAGGAATTTCAATCAAAGCTTATAAACTACTATTTGCATACGATCTACAACATTAAAATTAAATAAAATACAATGTTCCAACAAGGGGGTCTATTCGTCAAGTATTTCTGGTGTGAAATATTGATGATCGCCATAAGCTTGATTCTCCCACTTGGCCGCCTTGGCGTCATACTCCTGAATCAGCTCTTGAGCATATCTCAGCTGCGAAACAGTCTTCCATTCATCCCATTCTGGTCCCCAGTCCTTCCACCTAGCTTGGTATATCAACTTCCCTGACTTGGTGCGCCGCCTGGCTACAAGGCGCTCTATCTCCCATTCCCCTTCGTTATCTGATATATTTGAAGTCGGGCTATCTTGATCACTGTGAAGCGAAATTATCTCGTCGGCTTCAAGATCTGAATCCGAATCTGTGGATGTATATCTTGCTGATGATATATTTCTTGTTGTCTTTCTTTGCACTTGCTTTTCTGCTACTGATTCAGTGCTTGATGTTCCACTATAAGCAGTTCCTGTTTTGCTTGCTGCTGTTTTCGATTTCTGTTTCGCCCTCTTCTTTGGTGGCATGTAGATGTTAGATTTGCTATTTCCACTCGATCTGGCTGTTTTTTGTCAATAAAAATTGAAGAGCCAGAAACACGGAGAAAGAACTTACATCGTTTCTTAGACTTGCTCGGAGCAAGATATGAAGTAGTTGCGGTTGTTACAACCGAATCGAGAGCCGCATCAAATTCTTCTCGCTTTGAGGGCTGAGTACTCAGGATAGTAAGTTTCTCCAAAAGTGGCTTAAAACTTGCAGGATCCAGGTTTTTAGAATCGTCATCGATATCCGACGTATCTTCTGCAGAGTCAACACGTTTCTGGTGAGAATTTTTGTTTCCGCCTCCCTCAATCCATTTCATGTCCTTCTTCAATACCTCTATATCCGTGTTCTTCTCTTGAAGGCTGTGTATCATACGAAAAACGGCTTCTAGACTTGGAGTCACCCATTCTCCATTCTCGTCCTTATATTCAAATAGCTGCCTGTAATATTCGGGTGTCTGATGCTTTGCCTTTGTCTTCGCGGCAGCCTCATTTACTCTACTATAATTCTCGAACGCCACACATTGTCGAAAAGCTTTGGCTAACGCCTTTGGCCCGCAGTCTGAGCCAGAGTTTAGGTTCTTCCCTCCGATTCTAGCTCGGATTTCTTTTTCGTGGCGAATGAAGAACCGCATCATCCATTCGTAGTGCTGAGCCTTGTCTTGAAAGACCTTGGTTCCCTCTGGACCGTAAAAAATGGGGTTGACCATTCGTAGAGATGGCTGCATTTGAAGCTTGCCCGGATATACAACAGCATTAAACCTCATAGGAGTTAATGTGTGAGAAAGGGGCGGTATCAAAGTCGGGTCCAAGGTCGGGGCTCGTAGTGGATGACCGACAGGTACAGAGTAGGGCCCTATCCCAGATGCACAGTGAAAGAGGCGGCCTGGGAACAGAACTATCTCGAAACTACTAACCGGGAGCGTCATCTAAGACTCTATTAGTAAGTGGATGATTAATGTAGAAATCAGAAAAAAAGGCAATTTCCCACATGGAACTTGCAACTTACGTTCAGGGATGTAATGTTAAATCTTCCACCGAAGTAGTCTTCCGTCAGATTCGATAATGCTATGATGGCAGTCAAACATGTGGGGTCGTTTTTGATGTCCCGATGGATACTCCCACGTACTCCAAGTCCGTCTGTAAGCTTTGTACCCTGCTTTGTATAGTTCAACTGTATACTTGTATACGCGTGATTATCTCGGGCACCAATAAGTAACGAAGCATTCTGAAGAGCCCTCTCTTCCTGCCGTCGACTAAATTCGGTAGGGACTACCAGCTTAGTAACTTTAGAGACGATATCCGTTAACTCAACGGTAACCTTATTGCTTTCTCCATTATGGTTGCGCGCGGATATTGCACTCAATCTAATACTATTATATCCATTATGGATCAACATCGTACTTCCGAGAGGAAAACGTGTTTGATTTTTGCTCTCTCGATTTAGCTCTCCTTCGTAAAGATTCTTTACGTAGCTAGGCTTGAGAGATAGTTCGCGTAAAGCGATCAGGCGGTCTAGAAAGCCATGTTCCTTAAGCCATGTAGTCGATAGTCGTATGACGCCTGGAACTCTACCAGATGGCACTTTTAACCAGTACATGGTGTCTGCAACATTTTCGATGTAACCGCTGGCCTCGATTTCCTCCTTGGTTAAAAGTCTCTTCTCGTTCAAACATTCGGGAAGGTTGCACTCGAGTGCTCTTCTATCTTTCTTCGAAATTGATTCATTGAGAACCAATGTACATTCTCCATCTTTCCACACTGGCTCAAAAATCCGGGGCCGAGTACTTGTTTTCGCATTACTTGACTTTTCATTTGACGGATTCGACGACACCATGATGGATAAGAAAAATCCGGTGGAAGTTTGATGGTATGTAAAGTTTGAAAACTTTTCTATCTGCAAACGATATATTTCTAGAAAACAAATTATTTCCCTTGGCTGAAATTCCCATGGACAAAGAGTACACGCGCCGGCGTTGGAAGCCCTTTGTCGACTTCTGCAACAAAGGTCTTAAAACGAAGAATGGTCCAACCCCTCTTTTAAAATTGCGAATACACAACATGAGTTCAAAGGAAGGTATAAATCTTTGATGAAACACCGGATTCAAACCGTTAAAGTTGTTGAAGTCACGGGGGTGTCAGGGCTGCTTTGAGTGCATTTCGGATCTCTCTCGATCAAGGCGGTCCTCCAAATCACTTAAGGCTAAGCCTCTAATTTTGACACGCGGAAGGTACTTCTAAGCAAACCCAGAGCTTCTAGTATTCAAATAGACCAATAGAAATTAGCTGCAAATTTCTCCATGAAATTCCTACATAGTCACGTGGTAGCATGAAACTTTGAGTAGAGGACAAGATCAGAATAACACTCATATGGGTGTAACGATGGGAGAGAAAAGTACTACATCTCTTGTCTAACAAGAAATAGTTTTAAATCATTGGGATATACAAGTAGGACTCCGTCTCACACGTGCAGTCCTACCCCATCCTTGGCTCTCGGGTATTTGGACAAGAACTATTGGCTCTCTCACCCATCTCCGAGTCATGCCATCCACATCCCGGTAAAGCTAGCAACCTTCAAATGTCTTCGTCCACCATGCAACTTGCGGGAATCATGCCATAAGAGGCAAAGAGCAGCTGTCAGGCGGGAATTCCGCCGGCCGTCAAACGGTGGCTGCGAATAAGACCGGTCTTTTGCTCGTTCCACAGCCCCACCCAATGTGCAAGGTTATCATCACGCCGCGTTGGTGCTTGCGAATGTTTGCTTCTTGTACCGCTTGATTTAGGACCTCAAGTTGAGAGTCTCGTCGCTCTTTGTTTTTGCCAATTCGCAGTCGTACGAAAAGCCTCCTGTTTCTGATTGAGCTTTTCTGCAAGACTGAAAAGTACGCTGAAAGTTTAATTGGCCATGAGCAACGAGGACGCCAGCGTACCTCCAACGGAGAACGAGGCTGCCGCGCCGGCCGCACCCGTCGAGGTACCTCATTTATTTTCCTATGTTGCTTTGGTTCGCAGTGGTTGATTCAGAGACACAGCCAAGCGATACAGATTCCGCTTTTGGAGAAGATGAGGGAAGTGCTCTCAATTATGGCTCGGTGACCTCAAGCATCTACCATTATCGGATGGAAAATGGAAGGACGTATCATGCTGTGAGTCCTGCCCGAGTTTTAGGAACTTAAATCGATGTTGGGTCTTGACGTATCATTGCAGTATTCCGATGGAAGTACGTTGACTCCATGGAAATATACATTGCCAAACACCCAATTCCTTGCTGATTACGACCAGAATATTATGTCCCAAATGATGAGGTACGCCGTCCAGTCAAATGCTTGCTGTGGGATACTTTCTGACTTTAAATGTATTAGAAAGAGCAAGATAGGTATGTAGGTGTGGGTGTCTATCATTGAGGCGGTCGGGGGTTGACGAGACGATGTAGAATGGATCTAGTATACCATGCCATTCTACGTATGTTCGACGGAAAGCCATTCTTCGCTCCTGTCGAGAACCCCCAAAGAATTTTCGACATGGGAACTGGAACAGGTGAGTCAAAGTAATCCTCCAAGAGCGAGAAAGAGCTGACGGTATCAATTCCAGGAATTTGGGCACTGGACGTTGGAGATCAATACCCAGAAGCGCAAGGTATATTGCAAAACTAGCCTGGAACCCGAATAGTCTTACTAATTTTGGACCAGTTGTGGGAATTGACCTCAGTCCTATTCAGCCGAAATGGTTAGTCGCACCCTAAAACAGATAGAATGAAATGCTAACACCACAATAGGGTCGCCCCGAATGTAGAAGTGAGATTCTGCTAAAGAGACGCACTTCGATATACCACTGACTCTTCATAGTTTCGGATCGATGACATCGACTCCTCATGGGTCTTCGAGCAGCCTATTGACCTGATCCACTCCCGTCTATGCATGGGCAATGCAATCAGAAACTGGAAACACTATCTCAGCGAATCCTTTCGCTGCTTGAAACCTGGCGGCTGGGTCGAGGCCCAAGAATTCGATCTCAATCCGCAATCCGATGATGACTCTTTCCCGCCCAACAGCATGATCTTGAAATGGCATGAAGAGTTCCATAAAGGGATGTTGGTAGGAGGCTGCAACATGAGAGGCAGCGCACAAGAGGTCAAAGCTCACATGGAGGAGGCGGGGTTCGTGAATGTCGAAACTATTGAGATGAAATTGCCGATGAGTCCATGGCCTCAGGACAAGAACATGAAGGAAGCAGGTGGCTTCGCGATGATAAGTATGATGGATGACTTGAGCGGAATGAGTCTTGCTGTCTTCACTAGGTTGCTCGGGTGGAACACAGTTGAGCTGGAGGTGTTTTTGGGGCACGTCAGGAAAGAGTGGAAGAGTAAGCATATACATGGGTACTGGCCACTGTGAGTTTGCATCATTGCTGATCTCATTGAAATTAAACTAACGTAAATTAAGATTTGCTGTGTATGGACAAAAGCCCCTCGATGCCGATGCCGATGCAGACGCCTAGAAAGAGATGAAGAATGAATGACAGGGACAATGATGACGGAGGCCTCTTAAAAGTACAGGGGTATCGTCAGTTAATAAGCAGTATCCTTCCCATTGTCGCGGGGTACGACCATCATGTTCATGTCTGACTGCATGAACATTCCATTGCATCTGCTCGTGAAGCCCTTCTGCGGATCTACAACCGTAAATTCAAACCGAAGAAGCATCTAGAATTGTTAGCCTATGGATATACATGGGCACGTAGGGAAGGAACTCACCTCAGCGAACACCTTGTTAAGCTCCAGGAATGCAATCGTCTTTCCCAAGCAGCCATATTTTCCCGTCTCAAACACCAATTCCACGCTCATCTCCATTGCCTTTAATTTCTCCCCACTAGCCTCCAGCCAGCGTGCCGGCCGAAATATGTCAGCATCAGCGCCATACATCGCTTTGCTGTGATGCAGCGCCCATGCAGAATAACTAATTCTCGTTTCTCCGGGAATGAAAACGCCATTGTAGGTATCGCCTTGTGGAGGTGCAACTTCGTAGATAAGAGACGCGACAGGCGGCCAGATTCGGAGACCTTCGGGGATACACGCTTGCAGGCAGGGCAGATTTCGAGCTTCGGAATCGCGGAGGACTGGACGAGTGAGTTTTGCGGAGAGGAGTTCGTGAGCGAGGCTGCTGCAGACGTGGGGTGAAGTGATGATATAGTAGAGGATACAACGGACTGCAGTGGCTGTCGAGTCGGTGCCCACCATGCTAGAATAAAACGTCAATATCCATTAAATGAACTCTCTTCTCGCAAATACTCACATTTGTAGCAATGCTTCAGATTCAGTCTCCGGTTTGGTCAATCCGTGCCTAACAAAACTTCCCAGCATATCGTTCTGAAAGGCCAAAAAGATAAAACTGTTGGGATTGACGAGATTGAAGGCAGTGGGATGTTCAACAACTCGACATCCGTGGTTTTCAAAGAGGTCTTTCCAGACTTGCGCCATGCTTGGATCTTGCACAACGATATTGCCTGAGAAAATCCGTCCATCAGTACCATATTAAAGAGATACCGCATTGAGATTCATTCAAGCGGAGACAGGTTCTGACTTGCCTAGTATTTCGGGTAGGTGCACACTTAGATGAGCCACAATCTGCGAGAAAAGGACAAATTGATGGACATCGTTTTCGTTCACAGAATTGGAAATGTTTATTAGTGCGCCGAGTAATTGGATTGTCCTTTCGACTAGGATCATCGAGGATCCGATCAACAACATCTGCCACTTTTCGCGGATACTCAGTTGATACCCAGTACTTCTTGAATTCGAGGACTTGTTGCTCTGGTTCAGATAACTTTTTCCACAGATGTTCTGGGAGTGACTCAGTGGGACTTTTGGTTTTTAAAAAAGTTATTCGGCCAGCGCCGGATGCTTCATGATTAATCTCTTTAGGTGCCGTCGCGGGGTGATTGCTGTTTGAAGCTGCACTTAGATCACGGATTGGGGTTGTGGCTTCATCGCGACTGCTTTCTTGTTGTTTTATCTCTACGCTGTATCTTGCCGTCGCATCTTTGTCCCTCGTCACGCATTCTTCGCGCTTGGACTTATTTATTATCCGAAAGAAGTAATAGGCTAAGGAAAGAAAGAACGCGGTTATGAAAAGTTTAAGCATCGCTGAGAAGCTACTCGACTGGTAATTGAAATTCCAAAGTCTTGGAATTTCCGGTCTTTGTGATTTCACGATTAAACCCCGATTTAGACTCGAACTCTGGGGGACCCTTGACCGATGTGACTGCCATCTCGAGAACAAAGAGAAACAGTGAAGATCGTTCTCATTTTTCAAAAAAAGGAGTCTACTCCCGAAGTACACTGCACACTGATTGCAGACATGGTTCCCAATCAATACCGAACAAAGAATTGCAATGAACGCAGTTGAAAATCGAAGAAACTCTGAAATGGGAACCTCGTTCTCATACTCGCATAATCCGGGCACATTGATGATTACATATCATGAGATCCTCGTCTTAGTCATGAACAAATCATTAACCTACTCACTTTTCTTTAGGTCGGAAAATACGCTAGAAAATGGCCCGTAGAACCTGTGATTCTGGCTACTGAGAACTCCTCAGTGAGGAGAGTGAAAGAAGCCCTCAATTTGGTCCGTGAAGGCTCAAGATCTTCAAGAAATCTTAGAAGGACGCTATAAAGCCATGGGGGGACCAAGAACGCGTATTGGCTGCTAATCTGGGCCAGTAAGCCTTCAGGAAGTGGGTTCTTCCCAAGCGTATTCTCAGACCTTAAAAAAAGTCAGCAAACCCCAGTGAACAAAGCAAATTCGGGCTTCAAAATTGACCCGAATGCCGCTATTTTTGTTGTTACCGGGACTTTTGCGCCAGGATTTATAATCCCGCCAAGCTGTCGTGTCCGTGGTAGGGGTGCTACATTATGAAATAAACCTAGGTATTATAAATATTTCATAATATGGAGGAATTAGGTCTTATAAATTATATTTGATCCTTTCTTAATAAGCCAATAGATAAAGGGGCCCCGCAACTCCGAAATTTTTTCGGAGATTAGGATGTCCTTATTCTATAATATGGTCTTAGAAATTATTATGTATTATGCTGTTCGGTCTTATGACCCATATTTTATAATTACAAATCCGTCACCCCTAGTCCGTGGTGTGGGGACTTGACATCATGGCGTGCTCTTTAACAGTCTGTCATCCCTCGCTGCACATAAAAATATTGACTTTCTGTACCCAAAAATCTCAAAAGTTTTCGAAGTAAAAAACCCCCAAAATGTCTCTAGCGATACCTAAAGACTCTCTCGTACTTGTTACAGGCTGCAATGGCTTCATTGGCTCCAACATCGTGGATCATTTCCTGGAGGCGGGGTACCGAGTGCGGGGTACAACCCGTGATATTTCCAAAATCCAGGGTCTGAATGCCTTGTGGGAGAAAAAATATGGCAAGGGTAGATTTGAAGTGGCCACTGTGAGTGATATGGGCAAGGAAGGGGCCTTCGATGAAGCTGTCAAAGGCAAGTGAATTACGTACCCTCACATGCAACATTCTGACTGAATTAATTAGGCGTTTCCGCAGTTGCCCATGTCGCATCTATCTTGACTTTTGATCCTGATCCGAATAAAGTTATTCCCGAAGTTGTTGCTAGTGTTAATGGTATTCTCAAGTCTGCCGTCAGAGAGCCCAGCGTGAAGCGATTCGTATATACATCATGTGAGTTTCGAGACTTCACCAGTAGATGGTTTCATTTAGATATAATCTCGTACGCCGTTCGTTGGGCATTCATTTTGGATTTCACATTTTCGAGTTCAGAGGTTAATCGCTAATCATCCCATTCCTGCAGCATCCACTGCTGCAACCGAAGCGTTCCCTGGCAAAGTATTCAACATCGATTCAAATACGTGGAACGGTATGTCTCCGGATCAAATCAAATCATTCAAGATTGTCCTTGCGCGGTATACTTACACTTACCAGACAAACAAGTGAAGGAGGCTTGGGCACCACCACCTTACGAGTCTGAGCGACGTTGGGCCGTGTACGGAGCCAGCAAAGTTGAGGGCGAGAGGGCCGTGTGGGACTTTGTGAAGAAAGAAAAGCCTCACTTTGTGGCCAACGCCGTCTTGCCAAATTGCAACTTCGGTCGACTGTTGGATACAAATCTTCCTAGCTCGACTGGGGGTTGGATGAGGGATCTGTATAAAGGAGAGAAACAAGTTATTCCTCCTCGTAAGTGCTTCCATCACAGCTGAAAATATATGTTTACTAATCAGACTTTCCTTCAGAATGGTTCGTCGATGTCGAGGACACCGCAAGGCTCCATGTAGCTGCTGTCATATACTCGGACGTGGAGAATGAACGTATTTTCGCTTTCGCAGAACCGTTCAACTGGAAGTATGTATTTATTCCCGAAGCGTCACATAATAAAACCTAACCACCTCTTCCAGCGATGTCTTGAGAGCTATGCGAAAACTGCGTCCCGATCACAAGCTCCTCGATGATTATCAAGATGACAAGAAGGATAGAGATCTTTCCACTGTGGATAACGTGAGAGCCATTGAGCTGCTCAAGCGCCTTGGCAGGCCTGGATTTACTTCCCTTCAAGATTCAGTGAAGAATGGCCTCGAGGGCTTGTGATTTGAGCATGGGCAACATTGAAGGCTTCTGAATTGGTTCCGAATATGCACAGTACTCCAACCATTTCAAAGTCTCTCTCATAAATATAGATAAAATACCTCTGGGATGTATCCTTGACATGTCTTCCAGGAGGTGCTACATGTTGTGGAGCAGCTGTATGATTACTTTGCTATACGTTCATGGCTTCAAAAAGGCAGGCACGAAGTCTCAGGCCGCAAAGATCCCCACGTATTGAGTTCCACCCGGTTCGGGTCAGAATGGTAACTCGGTCGGCGAGCCAGAGATCGGGTTGAAAAAATCCACTTAACCCTGATAGGATCGGACTTGGACTCGTTCGTGAGTTATTTTACCTAATAGGCAATCCGACCTCTGATCCCTTTTGAACCGATCTTCACCTCCCGATACCGATTCCGAGTTGACGTAAACGAGCCGACTTAGGGTCACGACTCCGATTTGGGCGTCCCCCGTCCGCCTCCAGAGGTTACCTTGTTTTCTAGATGGCTATATCGAAGCCAACTTTCAGCATCTGATTTTGATTTATCAAAATACACCAGACAGCATATATGCTTCACTTTTAGATGATTTCTTCGCAACTCGTAATGTTACTTTAACCTCTGATATGCTGAGGCATTTTGAGATCCCTGCATTGTGAAGCGACGGCTGGGCGCTGCACTGGGCGATCACCGCTGCGCCCGCCCGCAACCTAAAGTCGGGATCGGGTATCGGCTTACTGTACCGCAGGGCGTTTTTTTCGCCATTCCCACCCCACCTTTGAATATTAATAATAATTTTAAAAGAACCCTCCAGCCACGTCTCAACATTTCCTTCGCTTCTGTTTCCTCTCGATGTCCAATGCTTCAACACTCCGCAATATGACAATCACCGAGGATTCGGCTCCTAAAAGGGACGAAACTACCCCTCTATTAGCGAAGCCGAGGCAAACATCGCCCAGATATGGCAAGTCCGTACTGTATCGAGCCTTGCTTTGTGGGTTCTTGGTATCGTTATCTTTCGGCGTGACCCAAGTTCCGTAAGTATCCCTCACCCAAAATTTGCCAAGTAAAAAGGTGGTTTCAAATGTTATGGGCTCATTGTCACTGACAACCTATAGCCTTGTATATGTCTTCCGTTTGATGACTTGCGAAGCATACTACCAATCACATCCAGAGCCACCCTCAGGCTCCGACAGATGTTCCCTTCGCGATATTGAGGCTGGAACTGCTCGCGCCGTAGCCTTACTCGGTGCTTCCACCACAGTGTTCGGGGTTCTTAATCTTTTCGTCACTGGCTTAACGATGAGAAAATTCGGTATCAAAACCGGAATCCTGCTGTCAGTATTCTGGCCAGCAGTCCGTCTCGCCATTCAAAATGTCGGAGTAATGGCTGGTGGTAACAAAGGAATCATCATCATCCAATCTTCACAAATCATCACCATTTTGGGAGGGCCCGGTGGATATCTTCTTGCTCTCAATTCGTATGTCACCGAGATCCTGGATCCTAGTGAAAGAACAGGAGCACTTGGGAAGTTGCAAGGGTGCTCGTTCATTGGCATGTCGATCTCATATCTGATTGGCGGGATTGTGAGTGATGCTTTTAACATCAGTATGCCGTTCAGATTGACGCTGGTTTTGTTTCTATGTTCGTGTGTCTATGTGTTCCTGGCCTTGCCACGAATTCCGCCACTCAAGGAAGCGTCTTCAAAAGATTCCAATGCACTGGCACGATTCTTCGGCCCGCTGAAGATATTTACCCCTCAGAAATGGGTGCTTTCGAATGGGCGGGTCGTGACGCTATACGGAATTATCCTACTGGCCACAGGCGTGTTTCTAGGCGTGCTAGCAACAGGCTATATACCGACACTGCTTCAAATGTATGCCACCGATATCTATGGCTTTGGAACCACGGAAAACGGCTACCTCATTTCCTTGAACTCGTTCCTTCGAGGTATCTTCTTGACCTTGATGTTCCCACAAATCATCAGCATTGGCCGGAAATGGGTTTCAAGTTCAGCCACCAGCAAGCACGACCAGACTGGAAAGCCAGCTAGCTCTAATATTCCAGATTTGCCCAATCAGCCGAATGACTTTGCTGATGTTGGGAATATGGGCGACGAAGAAGAGCCCATAGAACCGCCGAAACTTAGCGAGGAAAAGGAAACTTTCGAATTCGATTTGCAGTACACGAGATATAGCTTACTTGCAGATGCGATCCTTACTGGAGCAGCTTCATTGATTAGTCAAGGGTGGCAGATGTATCTGGTTGCTGCGTTACTCCCGTTTGCTGCGGGAACAGGGGCGTCAGCGAAAGGAACGATCTTGCAGATGTGCTCGGCTTCTGAGCGAGCTGATGCTTTGAGTGCGATTACTCTCATAGAAATGGTTGCTAGACTTACCACCAGTATGTTGGCATTGTAAATTTGTCTTTAGTGATTGGAAAAACTAATTTCTCCCTCTAGCAAGCGTCTTCGGGCTGGTGTTTGCTGCGTTCGCAGAGATAGGCAAGACATACCTGGTATTTACTTGCAATGCTGTAAGTCATATTCTGAACCTCGTCAATGTGGGGGTTACTTTACTAATTTGCACAGGCTGTTGCATTGATTGGCTTTGGCGTATTGCTATTTTCGCGATTTCCACCAGATGGAAGCAAAAGGTTCGAAGACGTGGCTGCTGACGAGGAACCCCTTATATCATAATCTATCGAGTTCAGTCAATTCTAGGATACAAAAATTTTGCATGGCGTGACGGTGATTTTAAAGGCTTAGATGGACGGGAGCAACGATAGACTATAATAACAAATGGCGCATTAAAAAGCGTGGGATTTACAATATTACAGAGTCAACAAACGCCAGTCGCTAATTTGCAACAACCACTGCGCTTTTGACAAAGAGTCCTTCAACCGCAACCTTGACCAGGAAACGCGCCACACTGCTAACGCTCACAACATCTGACATACTCATTCCATCGCCGCTACTACCCAGCGTTCTCACGTCCGTCTTCGGGTCAATCACTTTCGGATCGCCGAAATCCAGCCTCACGGCTCTTACAAGAGTCCAATCCATCCCGGTCGCCCGAATTTCTTTGTCGACGAGGTTGTGATCTTCAAGCGCATACTTGATATTCGTCCACCCCATAAACGCCTGACTCAACCACGGTAATTTCCCCCATGAATCCCCAACACCCGCCGTCGACATCACTACAATGCGTTTGATGCCGGCCTGCTCCAGAACCTCGCACGCATTGGCGCAAGAGTCGGCTAGGAAGCGAGGAGGTGAGAGCTGAGCCGCGAAAGGACTGTCTGATTTGCGGACTGTGTTTAATGTGATGATTGCTGCTGAAGGTGATAGAGAAGACGCTGCGAGTAGAGCATTGCGGATGTCGGGTTTTGAGAGTGGGGAGCCGGTGACGATGGTTAGTCCAGGACGAGGGGCAAGACTGCTAGGATTCCGCACAAGAGCGACTGCTGTGTGACCCTGAGATAGTATCTCAGATACGACGTGCTGGCCGGTTCGTCCACTGGCACCGAGGAGGAGGAAATGCATAGCTTTTGATGATGATAATAGATGCGGTTTGGTAATTGTTTGCTTGAGCGTGTGTGAGAATGAAGATGCCTCATTGTAAAGGGCGACGTGGTTGCGGCTCTATATATGAATTTGATCAGTCCCTCTGTGAGAACAATCATGGTCGAGGGGTGCCCCGGGTCCGAGGTCGAGCCGGGCGTTGATTGGTCAGTTCGCTTTTATGCCCCATTTGGAAGTGGCTCAGAAAATTTGCGCCACTTCGCCATGTAACTTGTGGAATCATCCCCTCGACCATTGCACGTTACAAAGGTCCGGACTCTTTCGCCCACGTAATCAGCCATGCGCTGCAAGCGGTCGTTCTCGGTCCGCAGCTCGGCATCAAGATCTGACGAGGATTCTAGTGCGCCCATGAGAACAATTTTAAGTATCAAATGTAACATGCGCAAGAAAGATACTGGGATAGGCTCAAGTGCAGGAGGTTCAATCTTATCCTGGATGGCTCCAAGATCAATGAGCCACGATTTTAAGGAGTTTAGGAGAGCTGCTTTCTCGGATAGTAATTGAACAGCAGCTCCTGCAGCTCTGACTTGCGAGACTTTGTCGAGGAATGAGAGTGACAAGGCAGCGATATTTGTAAGCCTTGTCCGAGTATCAGGTGCAATCTTGCGGAAATTTTGAGATTCAACAGGCTGTTGATGACTCGAAGTCAAACATGTAGAGGTTGGCGTGGAGTCCGCGAATTTACATGGTGCGGCAAACAACTTAATGATGAAGACATCCAGAAAGGGCAATTGACCATGATTTGCTGGCATCAGTCTGTTTCCGGCAACAAGATACGGCCTTGCGTGGTACTCGTGCATGATCCAAAAGCCTCGAATGATATGCTGGGCCATGGCAGCGTAATTCTTCCGCACTTGCTCAATGCTGATGAAGATTTGACAGCAAAGTAATGCTGATTTCAACGCGTTGGAGCTTGGAGATGATAAGTTAGAAGCAAGGCCACACAAAGCCAGATTATATTGCTGGAGGCCATAATGATAGCCCGGGGTCTGCTCCACAACAGATGGACCATCTCCAGAAGTCTCGAGATCGTCCCTAAGAGCTCTAAGAGACGAGATCGCATTTTTTAGAGGCGGATCAGTTAAGCTAGCTTGGAGGACTTGTCTCGCTTCTTCGTAACAGCCCAGCTTCACGTCGAACAGGGTTTTAGTTGAGAAGCAACGATTGAGAAGGTCAATATCCTGAGGGGCAATCTCGATGAAGGCGGGTCGATCCGGCTTTGTGGGCTGCAAAAAAGGATTTGGCCCGGTACCAGCAGTATGGGTATTTTTGATGACTTGACTGGTAAATGTTCTAAAGGGGGACTCGTAGCCGTCGCAAGCGCGACCAGTCCCCACACATCTTTGGCAGAACGGCTTATCTTCGTCGCATTTGACTCTCCGGATTCTATTGATGATTGAGTATAAGTTTTACTGAGCAGTCCTCTCGTAGGAATACACAGCTTGGAGGTGTAGATTTCACTGACCTACAAGTGCCACAACCAGTTTTCACCTTGGTTCGAGCCTCAGTGTTCTTTTTGCGGGGGCCAGTTTTGCCGGCCATTGCTTTTGGGGAGCAGAAGAATCGCAGCAAGTAAAAAATCCGAGCAGGCGAATCGAATGAGAAATGATTCGGCACGATTCCTCACCGCGACAGTGAGAAACGCGAGTTGAGCTCACTAAGCCTCACTTTTGACGCGAAGGATGTCGTTGAGGTCCGAGGGCCGAAAACTAGGCGTTACCGCTAACTCGATTGGGGATTAAGAGCGATTCAACCAATCAGATCACGATATATCGTATATGCCGATTATATTAAGTATATTGTTACAAAGACATTATACGACATTTGGCACATTCCAAGGAGTCCGAGTCCCAGCTGCCCGGACAGAGGAAAAGGCATTCGGGCTATCTCTTCAGCTTAAATATCGAGTAGCTACCCCGCCTCGAAATAGACAACTCACTTTGTTATACATGTCGAAGCTCATAAAAACCACCACAATCACATCAAAACTTCTACACAACTCAAAAATGCCTGCTTTTACTCTATATGGTTCTCGAGGCTCGACCAACACCAATCGTGTTCGCCTGACTCTCGCCGAAGGTGGCTTTACGGACTACGAACTCGTGCTTCTCAACCTTCAAAAAGGAGAGCAAAAAGTAAGTGACTCTTTTTTGAATCTCATCTTACACATTAAAAATTTGCTCTCTTGCATCTAAATACGTCGTCGTTCAATTCTCGTGAAATACCAGCTAACATCGCTTTACCAAGTCACCAGAACACCAAAAACGCCACCCTTGGGGTAAAGTCCCCGCAATGACTACGACCGAAGGCTTCACCCTCTACGAAAGTCGCGCAATCTGCAAATACCTCGCAAAGAAATACTCCTTCCCACTTCTGCCCTCAGACTCCGACGTCGAAGCTTCGGCGCTCTTCGACCAGGCGCAATGTGTTGAAACACTCTACTTCGCCGAGCCAGCAGGCAAGATCACATTCGAGAAATTCGTCAAGAAATTCATGGGATTGCCTGCTAATGAGGCTGTGGTGTCGGAGGCGTTGAAGTCGGTGGAAGGGTTTTTCGATATTGCGGAACGTCTTTTGGGCGAGAGAGAGTACATGGCTGGAAACGAGTTTACTCTCGTGGATATTTACTATATCCCGCTGATTCAGAGACTTTTCGCTTGTGGGTATGGAGATATGATTGTTAGTAGGAAGGCTGTGGGTGCTTGGTGGAACCGCTGCGTGTCGAGGCCAGCCATAGAGAAGTTGTTGGCCGCTGACAAGGAGGCTGCGGCTGCTGCCATGGCCAGCAGATAGGAGGAAAAGATCGTGTATACTTCGTGCAATATTTCATATCTAAAAGCTGTCACTTTCCAGAGCAAAATGGCTCAAACGCTGTGACTGAAATGCGACAGAGTTAGAGAAGTACTGCAAGTCCCGGAAATGTTGACTTTCATTCTAACTATCCTACATTATCTTTTCCCCTAATGAAAATACGCTTCAGTTCTCCTATATCGAGAGATTCCCAGCAAATTATCACTGCAAAGTCGTCAATCTATACTCATTCGCACCCCTCAACGGCTTCCCCATGCCCGTCGGAATCCCCACAAACAAACACTTCCCAACATTTTCCTTCGTCGCAATACTAAACTTCAAACTATGCGTGAAATCATCACAAGTCTCCCCATCCGTATTCCCCACCTGCAGCGCACTATTCGTCCCAATAAACTGATCATCAATCTCATCGATGAGCACAGATTGGTAGTTTTGTCCGGCGTCGAAATAGCATTGGTGATCGGCGAAGACGGAGCGCGTGTAGATAGTGGTGGGGACGGTGGTTTGGCATGCGTTGTCGGAGAAGAAGATTACGTTTATGGAGGGGCCGCTGTCTTTTTTGGAGAGGGTTGAGGTGGTGGTGGGGGCGGCGAGGGTGGAGGTGAGGAAGAGGGGGAGGAGAGCGAGGAGGGTCGTTGGCTTATACATCTTAAAAGATTTGAGGCGCTGTTGTTTCAAATTAGAAAGAGAAGTACTGAATCGTGTTTAGGTGATTGTTTTGGTGGTGTCGTTGATGATTTGTTTGAGTCTCAGTGGGGGTGAACTTGCTGGATATATATATTCTTCTCGGTGGTGACAAGTGGTAGAGTTGCCTAAGTGAATATATTAACACGACTTCCCCGAAATACGAGATCACCTCACGGTTACACCGTCAGCGCTAAACTTAAGACTTTTCTACAAGCAACTCTCACATCGGATTGGTGTCATCGACGGTAACTAGAAGAATAACCCGCCCAAGTATTTCATGCGTCGCAAAAGCTAACCCAATCCCTACGCAGAACAGAATCAGCCCCAAGAAACTCACTCGTATTCTATCTTTAGCCACGACGTTCCTGCGTCACATCGCCGCAACTTGCCATCGACTCGAAGAATGTACCGTAAAGGGAAATCATCATGAGGCGCCAAGCTGCCACCCGGCACTCAAATACGATGTCCCGGGCCTCGCATGACGGAAGCCAAGGCGAATCCGGGGTTATGGTCGTGGCGCAGATATTAAAGTGAGATGTGAATTACCGATTGCGGGTTGAAGTGCGAAGCTAAAGGGCCGAAACCCGGGATTCCGGGTATTAAATACAGTCAGCGGGAAGGCGAGTTAAGCTTAATGTTTCATCATAACGTAAAATATCAACTTCAAGAAACAGAGTGGGCCTGTCAACATGTCGAAGTGGATATCCTTCGTATTGGGAGCATTGAGCTTCCGCATGCTTGTTTATTGTGCCAAGAACAGCAGGGAGAGCTCGCTGTTTTGTCCCTCGGTATCCCAGGGAATCGAGAAGGAGTTATGACCGACTGAGTGTATGACCGCGAATGTGCTTTGAAATAAAGTTCCATAGGCTGAAATTCTGTTGCCTTCCTTAGAAGATTGAATTGCGCTGTAGGTCTCGAGTCGGTGAGATTCCCCTCAAAAGCGAGAAAGGGGCTGACTCGAAAACAAAACTCAACGACCCCCCTACACCAAAATAAAACCTAGCAAATACTTTGATTATACATAGAAATCGACATTCCTTCCCCTTATGCCTTTCGAACGTCGTCTAATCTGCTTTAGGAGCCAGCTTTATCGGATCTAGATCTTGAATCTAAACATGAACTCCAAGACTCCTGATCCTTTGAATGAAAGAGCCAAACAAAAAGCGATGTACGTAGAATAATGGAGAGAGTTGAAAAGCTACATGAAAGGCTGAAAGGGATGAACATATGGAAATGAAAAGTTGGGTGTTGACTTTTGAAGGAGGCAGGCAGGAGATGGAAATATGGTGAAAGTAGAATTGAAAGATATATCCCACCTAAAGCTTGATAGCCGCCGCGCTCATCCCTGGCCGGCGCGTACCTTGAATCTTAAATCACCTCTTCCCTACGTAGCTTCGGTTTGTGGGCAAGCACGTTGCTCAGTTCAATGATGGAGTTCGGGCTTCCGATGAGGGGCTTATCGAGTGTGGAGGTGCGATATGGATCCTGGTGTCGATCACCCAAGGCACTAGCCAAGAGTGTTATTTTCTGGGGAAGTAGGGGATATATGACTAATTTTTATACGTAAGATAATTGGGACGGATCGAGACTTGTATATATAATCCATTTGGAGGATTTGAATAAATGTAAGAGAATCGAGACCGAACTTGCAAATGCAAATGAAAGAGAACCATCGGACGCATAGTTGAGGCAAATAGAAACGGCACTCCGTATTCATTTGAAACAAACATTATCAATTTAGCTATCTCAAGCAGGGTATCAACTCATCTCTCAACCACCATTCCCCCTATTGCACACCACTAGGATACTTGCTCACCATATCTTCTTGCCCCATTGCCCCCGGCGGACTCCTACTCCTCAAACTCTCTCCCCCCGGCCCAGCCCTCCTCAGCGCCCTCCAAAACCCAAGCACGATCTCCAACAACATAACCACAGCATAAACCCCCGCCATAACCGCCACATCAATAACCTGATCACTAACCGGATATTTAGTCCCTTTTCGCCCATCAATCCCTTCATTACTCAACCCCACTACCTGCACACAACTCACCACAATCCCTCCAACCCACAACACGGCATTAATAGTCTGCCAGCCACGAATCCTTCCATGTAGACCTTCTGAATAATGTAAGCCTGCGCCGAGGAGTAAACCAACGTACGCGAAAGGCTGTAATCCGATGCCGAAATGTAGGAGTTCCAACCGCACGATTTCGAGGGTTTGCATCAGGATGTTGCAGATGATGAGCACGTAGTATAATACATGTAAACTCGTAAAGGCCCAGCTTTTCTTGGGCAGAGATCGGAGGTGTGCGGTCGACGGATCGAAGTTTTGTTTTCGGTGGTGGAGGGAGAGGGCGAAGAGGAGGGGGAGGAGAACGAGGGAGGCCCAGATGGGGAGGGGGATGATGATTGTGTCGACGAAGCAGGTTGTGGGGATTGGGGAGGAGAGGGTGGAGTGTGGTCCCTGTTTCCCATCATTATTAGCATCTCTCTTCTCGTTCTTGTCTCTCTCGAGAGTGGACTCACGAAGCCTTCTGGTCGATTGCTACACAGCATGTTGTCGTTTATCGTGATAAAACCCGATGCCGATGTCGCGCAACGAAGTGAAGATTCTCCTGGAAGATGTCGTCGTCTTCGGAACAGATACTCCTTCGATCGTCCGTCCGTCTGCAGCTTGAGGAATGTATCCGCTGATCCCCTCTCTGCACTCTTTGTACTCTCTCCTCGTCTCAGACGTGTTTCAAGATCCGTCGTGCACACTCAACACCTCACAGTTTCCCTACACCATAAAGAATACTGCACAATTTGTCTCGGTCGCCATCATAAACACCAAACCCGCGCGGCAGCGCAGAGCGCTCCCTTTAAACAGCATTTGGCGCGTGGCGACTGCGATTGAGTTCAATGAGGCGGCCTCGATCGATAGCTCGCACGGAAAGATGACATCCCGGCCGCTAGGCTGGGAATAGATCGCAGGCTTAGGCTTAGTCGATGCGCCGGCCCAAACTTGAGTTTTAAGCTTATTGTTGACATTTGGGCGTGGCCGCGTGGGTGCCAGGTAAGAAGAAGAAAAGATGGTTGGAGGGGTTTGGATGCGTGGTGGAAATGTGTGGTTTATGCGTGGATGTTTTATCGCGTGATGAGGGTAGGGGAAGAGTTGTGGCTTTATTGATTTTGGGTGTTATGGCCTGAGAAGAAGTACCATTTTTTGTGCGTTGCAAGGTCTAGGAGTGAAGAGGAAATTGAGATGCAGAGTCTCGGGAAGTTACGACAAGTGGCTGAAAGTCGATGCGTCGAGAAGGGGGTGGATCACATGATTGCGAATAGAAAGTCTCGAATGTTTTCGATGATTTTCGTTTATTGCCATGATTCTTTCTTCTATTTCTAATAATAAATCTATCCACACAAATACTCTTCGAATTTCTTCTTCCTCATCTATACCCCTGAATCCTGCGCTTTCCATCAACAGCTCAAGCGAATACGCTCTACCACGGCAAGACCTCCCCTTCCTGGCTCAGGAATGTCCCCGACTGCTCTGCAGTAACAGCATCAAACTGAGTGACAAGCCCCTTGATACTATCCTCCAAAGACAGTGGCGCATCCTCCATGCCCACAGAGTTAGCAGCGCCAGTGCCCATATCAGTCTGCACCCATCCCGGGCTGAAAGCCACAGCCGTCAACCTCTCATTCTCGAAATGAAGCTTGCGGACCAAGTAGTTCACAGCTGTCTTGCTCACACCGTAGGCGAAGAACGGCACTTTCAAGTCAGCGAGAAGCTGGATAGAGCCGATGCCAGAGCTAATGACGAAGAATCTGGGGTTGGTAGATGCTTCAAGGAGAGGGAAGAAAGCTTGGATTAGAATGAGCGGGGCGATGGTGTTCACTTCCAAGTGTTTCCGGATAGCATCTGCGGGTGTCTCGAGCGCTGTTGTTACGAGGTCTAGGAGTCCGGCGTTGGAGATGAGAACATCGACTTTGGTGATGCCCTGGGACTTGAGCTCCTTGACGGCATCAGTGGGGTCTGTAGCTGATGTCGAGTCGATTTTGACGGTGATGATCTTGCTTCCAGCGCCGAGCTTCACAGTGCTGAAGACCTGTTTGGCTGATTCGACATTGCGGACTGCCGCGATGACTGTGGTTTGGGGGCGGGCAGCAAAGACCCCGAGGAGACCCCTGCCAATGCCACGGTTAGCACCGGTGATCAGGTATGTGAGTCCAGACATTTCTCAAGATATGAGCTTTGAAGTTGGAGGAGTTTTTGATGGTGAGGTGGAAAATTCTTTTGATGAAACTTGTTGTTCAAGCAGCTGGTTTGTAGTGATGATTGCTTGCTTGCTGTGATTGCTGTGATTGCTGTATGAATATTGTGATGGTGAAATTCAGTTCCAGCAGTCGCTCACATTCTTTATATACACCAACAACTCAGCGCCATAGCCCTTACCATTCACTCAATCTAGCATTCAGCCGACGTACATTATCAATCCACTTGACTGAATAACATCGAGCGTATTCAATGAAATGCAGAGCGTATCGTGGAAGCGACAAAAACCCCTGAAATAGATGCGAATAATCACCATTCACTAGAATAGGAAATTTAGAATCCCCGGCATGATTATAAGCTGTTTCCGCGCAGAAGATTGCGCCAGGGTGGGTCATCTCAGCAGCGTATCAGGTTCGGATTGGTTGTAGTCGAGAGTCTTGCATGGAAAGAGACATCTGGAAATGCTTAGACAGACTTAAGCTTCTTGCCAGATTGAGAGAATGCAGGGGTTTGTGCGCGCTACGCAGCTGTGTTGTTGCTTGGTCATGGAGGTGTTCAGTAATCTTTTATCGGCCGTAGAAATGGGCGTGGATCAGACAGGTACCGGTATTTTGAGCTTCAAAAACGCCATCGACCCAGCAGAAAATCGTTTCAAGAATATGCAAAAGAGCAGTGACATATAAGAGGGTATGTGAAATGCTCTGTTCACTTGAACGGAGATAGGAAGATAACGTAAATAATGTGGTGAGGTGAAGGAAGAGCACCGCGACCGCGAAGCCTCTTCAAGCGAGCCCAAGGCCAAGGCGCCAGTGACTTCCGCGGGGGATCAACAACCTCTCCTTTCTCGGAACGCCATCCTTTCTTCTTCAACAACACGTTACATGTTCTAGTCATCCAAGCCACGACTAATTCATACACTGGCCGCTCTATTACTACTATCTAGTTGACGGATCCGTCTTTTCCTGTCTCCTTATGTCTGCAGTGCATGATTTGCTTTCCTCTGTGTCCCCGTGTTTGAGTTGAGAAATGCTTATGGCTCAAGACAGTGCCAGAAAGCCAGTGAGAGGCACGACATTATGTGTGTGGGAGCTCGAGAAGAAATCCACAAGTTGTATTCGCAGTGTCTCTCGGCCATATTATCTCCTGAACTCTCATCCCGCTTTGCGCCGCGGAAGCGCGTTTAATTTCGCCACAGATTACGTGCGATTCTTTGAGGTGCAAGTGCCTGGATACTTTATTTGTCATCTCCACATCTATCCCAATAGAGTCACATGAGGCTATGTTATGCTAGCCTTCCTGTGCTCAGGACACGCTTTCCGCCAGGTTCTCCTCAATATCAGCCTGTCACGTGAGGCAATCCTGACAGCCAGCCTCCTCAGGATCCTTCTCTGTTCCAATCAGGATCCGAGCTCATTAACCGAACCACCACATTATTGGCAGAGTCAGCACCAACATGCTCCTGAGGGAACATTTCTGCCTCTCGAGTATCTGAAACGGTGCCTGGAAAGTTCCACCGCAACTGTTTTGGGTACACACTCGCGAGCAATATCATTTCTTAGAAATTACAATCTCGCTTCCCTCGATGCAGCTTTGTGGGGAAGCAGAGTCTAGAGTCGAGTCGAGGTGCTTCTGAACATCTTTACGTTTCTCTCTCTCTTCTCGTGTTGATCTTTTCTCCGCGTTCTTCGATCTTCAATCGTTATGTCAAATTCTTAATGTTTCTTCAGTCACTCATTTGAATCATCAAAGTCCATTCTTTTAGGCTCTTGGCTGTGCAGTGCTTATTGATCTCTTTCATTTTACTCGTAAGTTCCTGCTCAGTTTTGAAGCATTCATACACCTCAACTAATCGTGCGGTCAGGCTCCCATAGTTATATTCGTCATGTTCGCCAAAAACACACTCATTACTTTCATTGCCTGCTATCAATTTATATCTATTTCAACAGGTACGATATCTCTCTTCGTCGAGTGATCTCCCTACTCACTGATATGTTTCAGGGTCGGATGAGATCCCATCGATTCCAAGTTCGGTGGAGATCGCCACGCCTACTTCAACATGTGCAACAGTAATTGATCGGCAAGCGTTGGACATTTTCAGTACTGGAAACATAGAACTACCTATTCTTCAACGGTCGAATGCTCCATCTCAAGCATCCGCTGCCAAAACTGGGGATGTCGAAGGCAAAGATCAAACAAAGACGTCAGCTGCCAACCCGGCGCCAGAAACACATGCTTCTCAGCAGCCAAGCGCAACATCGAATGTTGGTGGAGCTACAGCTCAACAATCACAAACGCCAGGACTAATAAACGTTGGGGCAAGTCTATCTGTACCGCTCCCGATCTCGGTTGGAGTATCCGTCCCAGGCGTTGTCGATGCATCAGTTCAAGCTGGCTCGCCCCCGGCTTCTCAGCTCACCACGCCTCCAGTCTCTGTCCAGACATCTGCACCAGTTTCAAGTCCTGCACCCGCTCCAACGTCACAGTTCACTTCGGTACCAGTGCCTGTGCCGACTTCAAATGAAGCACCGCCTCCGGTCTCTATCTCGACCCCTTCAGTTTCTATCCCGGTATCTCCAGTGTCCCTTCCTTCGGTATCCATTCCGACACCATCAGTCTCTCTCCCTGTGCCACCAGTTTCGGTTCCAGTTTCTGTCCCAACACCTCCGACGCTGACTGTTATTCCCGTTCCGCTCTCGACGCCACTCGTCTCTCTGCCTGTATCACCAGTTTCGGTCCAGAGTCCTCCAGTCTCTGTCCCAATACCTCCAACTCTGACAGTTATCCCTGTCCCTCTCTCGACAGCACCTATATCTGTCAATACACCATCAGTATCCATTCCAATCCCCTCAGTATCTCTCCCATCTCCATCCCCGATATCTATCTCACCGCCGCCAATATCGCTTGGCGCCGGGGTAGGCGGCGGCCTGGCTGGAAAAGTCGCATCGTCAAAAGATCATGAAAATCCTGCTCCCGCTTCCCTGGCCCTTCAACCAGGTCCTGGGACTCTTGGTAAACCAGCTACTACTAAGACGGCTGATGGAGTTGCTTCCTCCCAAGCGCCAGGGCCAACATCAGCTGAGTCGAAGCCCCTGAACATCCTTCCTCCTCTACCTACTCTGGCAGTGTCAGCGTCGGTTGGGGTTCCTCCATTGCCTGTTTCGGTGAATTTGCCTTCTGACTCTCCGAAGCCTGGGCCTGCATCTTCAGGTACGTGTCTCCTTAAAGTGGAATTTTGGATGGTTTACCATACCCTTCGATCAAACAATACTAACTTCATAATCTTACAGCTCAGGACAAGCCTACCAACCCAGTTCCTGGCCCGGCCCCTGGTACTTCGCAACCAGCTAAACCTGCAACCACAGAAGCAAATCCTCCTCCACCCCCACATTCTGCGGATAACAACAAGCCACCAGTGTCACCTGATGGCGGGAAAGGCGATACTGGTCCCACTGCTCATTCACAAATTCCTAAGCCTGAGCCGCCATTGACAAAGCCCCCTGTCGCCCACACTCAAGTGCCAAATCCACCGCCAACAGGCCAGCCCGCGCCAAATCCACCGGCGTCTAACCCTGGGGACTCAAAGCCTCCGGCGGCAAATCCACCTGCTTCAAATCCACCTGCTTCGAATCCACCCGCGTCGAATCCACCTGCGTCCAATCCACCCACGTCAAATCCACCTGCGTCCAATCCACCCGCGTCCAATCCACCAGAGCCAAAGCCAGCCAATCCTGCAGGTCCGAATCCACCGGTATCGAATCCGCCACCATCAAATCCACCCGCTCACCCAGCAACGCCTAATACAGAAGCTCCTCACTCGGGAGCTAATCCAGCGCCTTCCAATGCCCCAGCGTCGAACCCACCAGCTCACCCAGCAAGCTCTAATGCGGGGAATAATCATCCGGGGCCTACTACCGCCCCAGCAGCGTCTAATCCACCAAACTCCAAACCTGCTGCATCCAACCCAGCACCCACTGGTCCAGCTGCGTCTAATCCACCAAATTCCAAGCCAGTCGCCTCAAACGCAGCACCTACCGGTCCAGCCGCGTCCAACGCTCTAAATGTTAAACCAGCATCGTCCAACCCAGCACCTTCTAATAAGCCATCATCCAACCCGCCACCCCCAAACTCAAAAGCCTCCTCGCTGCCCAGCTCTGCCTCCCCCATCGCAGCCTCTTCCGTACCCACAAAAGCCCTCCTTCAATCCTCAGCCCAGTCCTCACCAACACCAACCTCCAAACCCCCCACAACCCTCCAAACCACCTCCAAACCACCCATCTCAGCCGACTACATGAAATCCGCCAACTCAACCCCAGTCCTCGAAGCCCCTTTCACGCGATACAGCGCCCCGACGCCGTATAGGACTGATTTGCAGGGACCGGGGGGTGCGAAGGCTACGGCGGCTGCGGGGAGTGGTAATGGGGGGAAGAAGAGTGGTGGGGTGAGATTGGGGGTGAGGGGATTAGGAGTGGGGTTGGTTGTTGGATTAGTGGGGTTTGTGGTTTTGTGAGAGAGTAAAAAAGGGGTTTAATTGATAATTCTTGTAATGTTATTGTTGGGGGTGGTGTACGTTCTTTTGGAGCAAGAAAGGGGAATTCCAATAGGTTGGTGTTAAAGTAAAAAATATTCGGACAGACATGAAAGGGGTGTCGGTTTTCCTAACCTAATGCCATTATTTCTACGGAGTCGTATGTTTTGAAATTACAAAATTCCTTATTTTCCATCTGTGAATCCTGATGATTGTAATACGAGACTCACTCAGCCTCTTCCTACACTCCCCATGAATCCATCAACCTGCCCAATAGCTCGGTCGGCTGCTGCCCCGATCGCGGGGTAAATACGATACTATACCGTGACGCCGTTTCTATGTTTTTAAAAATTGCTGCAACGGGAAGACCGCGCCGTTTTGGGAATGCGAGGCAGGCCTACTTATCTACGACATAAAATCCACTCCGCAGCTTTAAATATCAAATTCGAATTCATACTCGTTTCCTACATCCATGATCAAGATAAATTCTTTAAACTTGACTAGGCCCTAACAACTCACTGATATCCACAGTGAGGTATAATCCGGAGTATAATTCCAAGTCTACGTGTACCCCGGAAGCTCAGATTCCGCAACCCCCTTTCTCGATATTAGCGAGGCCGCTTACCGAGATCTAGGTATAGTATGACGAACACCGCGGAAAGGAGAACCCTCGATTGATTGTTCCCATCTCAGATCGGGAAATCGCTAAGGAGGTCATATTGGGTATGATGCTTTTGTTGGGGGCTCAGGAATGACGAAATCGTGGCTGTTATAGGATGGGGTCTATGGAGTATTGATTGAATACATGGTGGCGATTCCTGGCGTGGAGACAGAGGGGAGGGGAAAAGAGTTTTAGACGTGCTGTGGGGTTGAGAGGTTGTCTGGGGATTCGCTGTAGGAGGGGGAGCTAGAGGGGGAGGGGGAGAGAAGCCTCTCGAACATGAGAGTAATGCAAGTAGAATTCAAAGTCTCAGTGGGTATGAAACATAGCTTCAAGCGCAGTTTAGCAAATCAACACTGAGATCTCTGTACCAAAAGCAGTTGTTGTTTTTTTCAAATAGGAAAGAAAGATTGAGAAACACAAAAAAGAAGGCAAGAAGCCAATGCGAACAAAGGAAACCCCTACCACTAATCCTCGGCCTCGGACTCACTGTCGCGGATTGAGCCGACATCGAATCAACAAAACCGAAGACGGAAACAACTTGCTGCATGGAGGTCCTCGAACCGTCCGCTCAAGATTTGACCGGAACCGAAAGAGAAATATTTGTGTACAATTTTGGAAAAGTCATTGTGCCAAATGAAAGAAAGGCCTGGAGTGTACTATTTGAACATCATAGCAATCTAAATGCCACAAAAGAATTGCATGAGAAAGTAATCGGAAAACCACGGATGCGAGGAAGTACTTGCAGCAGCGACTTCCTACGGTACGCACTTTTCAGTCCGGATGAATACGGGGATGCCGCATGTCGGCGTGAGGTTCGGTAGTCCTGTGGTGGTAGATGAGAAGCCCGTATCAACTTGAGTCCATAAATATTGTGATCGAGATCGTTCTATGAATAAAACATCCCGAGGCTGGATCGCTTCGGCTGTATGTGTAACAATCAAGTTGTAGGAAACGATTGGGTGGCTTTTGACGGCTCTTCCAATCGAGAATGCGAGAATGGCATTTCACCAAGATTGCCTAAACACATGTACCGATGATATCCTCGACTTACCTGTGAAAGCCAAATGGGGGTACTCGATATTGTGCGAAATTTGGTGCGGTCATTTGGCCCCCACACCTTTCCCGCTTGTATTCCAAAATCAAGAAGCTCGATGTCTCGTTCTGGCGAGTTCTGATATTAAAATGCCTACAGCTTGGACGAATTTGGAGCCGAGGGTTTGAGCCGCGATCTGTTCATTCACGGTTACCACTCTGAGGACGTTGTAGTTTATCCGCGTATGGTGCGTCAACCCTTTAATCAAACCTTGACAATTGAAGTGAGGGCACGATGATTAACTCGATGGGAAAGTCATCTCAGCCGTTGAAAAATACGATGAAAATTTTTATGGTATTGAAGCTCTCGTTCGAAATCTGTGTTGAGGATGAGCAAAGGTAGATGCAAAATATGGAGAGGGTGGCGGTGGCGGTGCAAGATGTGGCTTGTGCACTCATTCCAAGTTTTAGTCAGGGGTAGATCAAGGAAACACTTCTCCATCACTTTCATAAATTCCCCATACTTTCATACGATTCGATTCCATGTCTGAATCGCGCGCCTGCCCTGATTTATGAATCGTAAACGACAACAAATCATCAAGCCAAGCCCAATCATCCAGCAAACACCCGTCGTGTTTCACATACAGTCAGATTCCCACTCGCATGATCGGCGGCTATCACAGCCACCAGCGCATCCCTGCCCCTGTCAACGCCCCCTTTTTATATTTAGACACGAGCCCCAACGTCATCCTTTGGATTTCGTTTTCATCTCATTTTCTTGACGTTGTCGTCGTTCGTTACGTTTCTTTGCTTTGTTTGTGATACCCAAGATGTTCAATGATAGTATTTGCACGAATGCTCCGGCGGAGACAGCGACCGATGCTGGGGTTGCTGGTGCTGGCGTAAGTTGCTCGTTTGGAAGGATTTCAAGGAACGAAGCGCTGATTTTTGGGTGTGAAAAATAGGTTCTGCTCTCTTTCATCGTGACGGCGTTTCTAGCCCTCCTTATTTCGAGTATCATTATCCTCCATGAAGCGAGACGGAAATCTGAGGCGAAGATATTGAGGAAATTATTGTTGAGCTTCAGCGATCAGCAAGTCTTGACTGGGATTGGGATTCAAAGGTATGCGGCATTTTTTCTTTGGGGGTAAAGTTTTATGGGGTGGCGATTTGGAAATAGGTGCATGTGGGAAAGACTGCATGCAAAATAAGCAACGAGGGGAAATGGATGACGGATCATCTTGATACGCCAAGTACTGACTTGATATCAACAGCATTGCACTAGCAAAAATCGAATCCATGGTCCCATACCACTTTTTCCTCGTCTGGATGCTCAGTCTACTGAGTACAGCAACACACGTCGGTACCCTCCTTGCCCTCGTCGCAGATTTCAAAAGAGATTGGGTGGTAAGTTTCCCCTCACTCGACAAAACCGCACCTACCTAACTTTTTCAAGCTTCGCTGGCTCCGTCAATTTTTCATGCTCGTAAATCTCTGCCTCTCCCTCGTCTCCGGAGTATTCGTCCTCTTAGCTGTAATGAAGAACATGGAAAAAACCCTCCCTATGGCTTGCGTCTGGCATCTCCCATCTCACGGTCCGCCCAAGGATGCTGTGCTTTCAATCATTGGCACTATCGCCGTGATGGCTGGCCAAGTAATATTCTTCGTTGTTGGTGTGTGGTATCTGCATATCAAGGAAAGGAAATGGGTGAAGGTGATCCAGATGGCTGGCCTAATTATTTTGGTCGCGATTGGGGCTGGTGCGGCTGTTCGAGTGATTCTGATCAGCCAGGCTTTCGGGAAACCTGATGTACCTTTGAAAGATAGTGGGGAGAAGGATTGGAGTTTTGGGCAGCTGCTACCTTTGTTGCTCTTGCTCTTGCCGTTGGTGAGCTCGATTGAGATTTTCAGAGGTAAGATGTGGTTTTTACAAGGAGAAAGAGCGGTGCTAATTCTTTTATTTAGGAGAGATGAAAATCCCGTCCCCGGTTGTGGATGACCATATTCCGCTCGTGGATAGGGACGATAAACAAGGTGTTCGAACCTCATTCCAACCAAATCCGTTCTGGGGCAACCAAGTCAGCCGCTTCAGCAGGTAGTGGCTAGCTATCCGTCAGGTCTAAAATTTCCAACTTACAGCTGAAATTCTATCCGACGACTAGCGCCCTCGAGTCTCGCGAGAAGGGCGGTAAGGTCTATGTCAGAATCGTGTACCGGATTCCGAGAACGGAGCCATCCCAAACCTAGACTTCGCTCCCATCATAATTCGATCACCTAAAATTTGGCCCACTCACCTGATCCAAATTTAATTTTCGATATTACACCCCGCCAAATTCGATACTTGTCTACTTCATCTCCAAACAATGATGAAGCACAACATCATGGGGTGGGGGGAAGAAGAGATCAGGGCAGAAAGGCGAGTCGGTATCATGCAGAAGACTCTCCGCGTTTTATTGACAGCTGCTTGGAGTGTTATACTGGGGCTGGGAGTTATGCATCTGGCATTCAACTATTCAAAAATATTCTCCACGAAATGGATTCTCAGCTGCATCCTCAACGCAGCAATCGCGTTTCTCGACACTTCCTATTTAATCTATGCCCAGAAGTCGACGCTCGCCAAATCCAACCCAATCCCCGAAAAACAGCCACGAAACCTGGATGATCTACTTGCTCGCCGCAAAGAGCTGAAGATCCAACTCGAACATTCGACGTGGGCGAAAGGCGAGTTCTGCAGGAAGCTGGATATGGCGGTTGTGACGATGGGATATGCGACTAAGGAGAAGGATATGGAGATCGCGAAGGAGAGGTATGAGAGGGAGAAGGAGGGGTTATGGGAGGCGATATGTGAGAATGAGAGGTGTGGGGAGAGACTGAAGAATGTGGAGAAGAGCTTGGCGCTGTCGGGGGCAAGTGCGAAGCAGGGGCCTCTATGCGAGGACAATGAGTTAGTCGCGCTTGCCATCAATGATGGAAATACAGCAGGAAGGCATTAATACCCTGGAATTTAATCTGAGTGTGGATCTTGTACTTGAAGTGGTGGTTATAATCTCATGCTTTGTTTGCCCCAGTGGCCCCGCTGGACAGTCTCTGTGCCTCCAAAGCCTTTGCCAGTAGTTCCGGATACCATCGCGCCCCTACGTCTTGATGGCTGGTGATTCTCGAAATAAAGACCGCTTGTCTCGTGCTTTCTGGATCGCCGAAAATCTTATCGAACGTGGACTCAGCCTCACTGCGCACCTTTTCGTCCTTCACTAAATCTTTAATATGCTGTGGGATTTTCAAAGAGGCGTTTTCGCCTTCCAAATCCGTCCTCACGCCTTGGAAGACCGGGAAGGAGTATCTGGGACCTAGTGGCACTCCTTTCGCAGAGACAAAGTTCTCAGGTGATAGATTGACTCGGTGAGTAGTCGCAGTGCAAACCCCGCCCGTGAGAGCCTGCAGCGATCGTCCAATATTTATCACCATTGTTCTAGGTATAGGTGGAGCTTTGATCCAGTCGCCGTCCTTATTCTGGATTTCTAGTCCGGTGTGCGGCGTTGCTTGCAGAAGGAAAGTCAAGAAAGATCCGTCTTTATGAGCGCCTACACCCTGAACAGAGTCCCCAGCTCCTGGTGGAATATTCTCCTTTTTCGGTGGCGGTGGGTATTTGACTAATTTGAGTTTATTGTGCTGGGGGTTTTCGAAGAACTTCTCAAACGAATCGGGGGGCATATCCAGTGCTTCGGCGATGAGACGGCTGAATGATACGGCGAAAGTGGCTATTTCTTCCAGGTAGCTCTCTACTACGCTTCTGAATCCAGGGATAATAGACTCATCTGGCCACTGGATTTTATCAGTCGAGGTATTCTACATGAGTTGAATCATTGAAATTACCTGGTTCGGACCTCTCAAATTCCTGTGCGCTGGCTCATCGGGTCCTGGTGCTGGAACTTCTATAGCGAACTGAAACGCGGATATTTATCAGCAACGACTAGGTACCTGCAGTAAATAGGTACTCACGTCATATTGCTCTCGATAATCCGGCTTCATCGCAGTGATTTCGGTTCCCAGTCTAGCATAGCCCAAGAAGTGCTTGCTGTTTGCCATCTCAACCTTTAGCTTTTCCTCCAGAGGCAGCTCCAGAGCCTCGATACCTTTCTTGATCAAGTTCGCTTGAATATCCGGTGAGACTGTAGTGTTCTTGATATACAAGAAGCCAACATTGACGATTGCTCTTCTGAGCGCTTCTAACAACTTGGGCTTCGAAGCTGGGTCACTCGCCAACGCAAAGTCAAGCAAAGGAATCTCGTTAAACGCAGCGGGGTCATCGATTGTTGGGGCAGAAGAAACCTAAATGTATTAGCACGAGAATATGAATTGTATTTTTAGTCCCTTCATACAAAGCTATTGATGAACTTTTCTCGAGCCTCTTGTAGCAAGGGCCCATTCTTGCAGAACTCGAAATTGTGACCCCCGCCAGGCAGAAGTTTGGCGTCCAGCCTAGGAGTGTTGACAAACAGCTTCACAACCGCATCGAATGGGGCTTGGCCTTCTTTGATACCCCTCCATCCAAGCTCATATTCGGCAGCAAGAAATTGGAGAGGGACCTATGAATTTCAGCAAACCTTTTCATCACCCACTGCAAGAGGGCGGAGAAAATCTTACGCGAATTCTAGGTGCAACTTCAGTGACAAAACGCGTATACCAAGCTGGATCAAACCATTCCAATAACTCGGATTTGAGACCTTATATTGTTAGCGGAAGTCAAAATCGAGTCTATAGATAGCTTACCAGGCTCAAAAATCTCCGGCAATGACGGATGCATCAGAACAGACCCATCAATCAGCTCCAGCGGTCCCATGAAAGTCTCGATAGCTTCTGCTGACGGCTCAATCATAATTCGAGGGTTTTGAGGATCAACCTTCAGCATTTCTACCATAAAAGGTGGATGATTTTCCGTAGGAATAATTCCCAGGGCGCTGACTCCAAGAAGTGGAAGCTTGTCACCTTCAAAGGCAGCAAGTGATAGCAAAATCGCTGCGCCGAGAGAATGCCCGATGAGAATAATGCCATTTTTGCCGCTTGAGTGCTCATCGTATGTTTTCTTGATTAGATCGGAGTACAACGGAATTGAATCTAAGATTGGCCGTGCGGTTTCTGGAATCGGGTTCCCGCCGTATCCTGCGCGATTGATGTTCAAGACATCGAAGCCCGCCATGTTAAATGCTTGTGGTATTCTGAAGCTGAGATTAGTATGGAAATGAAGACGTAGAGAATCTCACTCACGAATGGATAGCATTGTCGAAGTACGTGGCGTTCGTACCACTGCCGTGAATCAGCACGATCAGGGGGTTCGCACTTCGCAGCTCCTCTTTTCCTTTCTTAAAGATCCCGTGAGCTTTTAACCCCGGCTTCTCAGCCTCAATTATCGTGTGCTCGGTTTGAGCCATTTTCAAAGTTTGATTTAGTTGCGGTTGTAGATGTAAGAACGATCTAGGATGTGACAGCACTATCATGCGTCGTTAGCGCGGATGGCGTCTTGAGTCCGAGAATGGTGAACAATTTGAATACTTCACTTTCAAAAGTCATAAGAGGTGCTCTATGAATTCCCTCTTCAGTATTTTACGAGATTAGATTCATTTATTCTGGGTCATTCATCTGTTATCCTCAAATTGCAGAGATACTACGATTCACCCCGCCACCCCCACTTTACCACTTCTAGAATTCGGCTTCTCCTCCATCGTTTACTTTTTTTCTGAGGATGTCACCACTGAATTTTCAGTTTCTCGTTCCAGGGTCTCACCACTTCCCTCTGTCTCAAAATTTCTTCCTAATGTCCCATTCTTGATACCCCGCTTCTCCAAGTACGCAATCGCAAGAACCAAAGGTATAATCAAGGATCCAGTAACAATACTAGCAATATATCCCTTCCTATAATTTGGAGCATCCGTCACCGGGTAAAATATCAAGGGCCACCACGTCACGAACGCGAAGTCGAAAGAGTTCATGAACCCAGTTGTGATAGCACGCAGCTGGAAATCATGAGTGGTTACGTCCGCCATCCAAGAATACCACAAAGCTTGTGGTGCGAAGTTCGTTCCTAGAAGGTAGAAGGCGAAGAAGTAACCTCCATTTGACTTGGGATTGGAGATGAGAATGGCACAGCCGATGACGAAGGTGAAGCCGATGGCCAGAGAGCATTGCCATCGGGATTGGATCTTATCTGAGATCACAGAATACACAATCGTCCCGAAAATGGCAGCTGCGTAAACGGCAGTGGGGTAGTTGTTTTGTTGTACTTTCGTGTAACCCCTTGATGCCATCCATAATGGGATGACATTATTCAACACTGCCTGGATGGCGAGTGAGTAGACTTAAATATCGTGAGTATTTATGATCATGAATATCCGAATTTGCAGCTTACGCATAAATATTGTCGGAAGAAGCCAGAATTGCCAGCTTAGAAGAACACGTTTGAAAACCGTCCGGTCCCAGGTATGTTTCCTAGGTTGCCCAAGTCGGACAATAGCATGTTCTTTCTCCTCTTCTGTGAGATACCAGGCACTGCGATGAGATGGAAGACCTGGAATGAAGATCCAGCCTGACCGAGAAATAAGTTTAGCCATCATTGCGAATTCAAAAGGTGAGGGAATCTTACCGAAAAGAGCAGTTGGTATCGTGATCACTGAAACAATAATAAAGATCCAGCGCCAGGCAGGTAATCCGTTCTTCCCCGCTAAAGACTCCAACAAACCAGCTTGGATCCATCCTCCTGCCATGTTACCTAGGTCACCGAAGCAAACAAAGATTGCAGCCCTTGTACCCAATTCTGACTTCTTGTACCATGATCCATAGATAAAATGTGCCCCAACACTACCGCGCGTTAGCCACGCGGAATGCATGATTCTGGAGAATCCATACTATGCAATCGCAGAAAACCCCCCCTCAAAAGCATTCAATAAGATAATCTGCCACACATGATTCATCTTAAACGTAATCAGCGTCAGCACACTCCACATTACATTCGCCGCCACGAAAACATATTTCGGCGGCGCGACAGTCAGTAACGCCGTCCCAGGCATCTGACAAACAGCATAAACGACCAAATACGTCGTGTTCAAATAATTGAACTGTTTCCCTTGGAAATTGAGCGCTTCTTTCATGCCGCTGATGTACGCAGATGAATAGCTTGACCTGCTGAGCCCGAAGAGAAACCATATGAGGGAGAAGTAAGGGAGGATTGTGAAATCGAGTTTGACGAGGAGAGAGGCATCTTTTGGGTCGTGGCCCCAGAGGAAGGAGCGTATGCGGAGGAGAAAGGAAGACGCCATGGTGGCAGGAGTCGCTCCTTGAATCAAACAATGGGATGAACAAGGAAAGAAGATAGCAAATGTCGTCGAGACATTTCGAGGACACTATATCCACGAAGCATGCGGGGCAAACGACCGTTATCACAAAATCGTACTAAAACTGCAGGTGGATGATCCCAAATGTGCGACTGTCACACTCGTCTTCGGCCTGCGGGATGCATTGCAAACCCAAGCTAAGGATTTCGCCATCATCCAAAACATATAAAGACACGATGATATCCGTCAAGAAAGTAGATGGGGGATCTGTGCCGGTATTCTGTAAACGCCTTGGCGGGGGCACGGATGGCGTTCCAGCAGGACGAATGGCGTGCCCAAAAGGCCCCTAATCCTTGCTCCCTAATGTACCTCGGGCTGCAGTACAGTAGCCAAGATCCCACTTTTGAATATTTTGAATTTGAAAATGCGATAAAAAAAAAGTGCTGCAATTTTTTGAACACGCGATCATATACCGATCGAAGTCTAATAACCGTGACTGCTGTAGAATCTTGTTGTTGTTCATATACTGAACCTTGTGATTCAATACTTGTAATTCATTCACAGCGGGGCCACACTTGGATTGACTGACCGTGGAATTCTTCCTGGCAGCGACACCTTACTACTGTTAGATTGAATTTGTTGTTCTGCTCTTAAGTCTGGTTCCAAATAAGGAAGGAACTACTGTAAGCTCTGAATTACGGGCCCGCTGTCAAGCCTTGTGGACTACCTACCGAAACAAGGGGTTAGCTGGTGGACCTTGACTTCCACATTAGGCTCTCCACAGCACCTGAACCATGGCCGATCCCACAGAGCCTCAAACTCCTACCTTTCAATTCGAAACCACAGGAGTTCACGCCGGGTAAGACAAAAGCTACCCCCCCCCCCCCCCCCCATTCTCCCCCCCCCCCCACCCCCCCCCCCCCCTCTCATTTCCCTCGTCAGCTAACGCTCATCTCAGCCTTACTCGGTCGAATAACACCACCCAAGATGCAGCTATTTACGCATCTACCGTAGGTCTAACCTAATCAAAATACCATGAGTAAAATATACTAATATTCCCACAGTCCTTCGTCTTCAACGACAGCGCCCACGGCGCAGCAATTTTCGGCATGAACGCCAAATCATTCTGCTACAGCCGAATCGACAACGTAGTTCCCCCTCCCTCCCCCCTCAAACCCCACCACAACGTCTGACAACCTCCCAGCCTACAAATTTGACATTCGAACAACGCATGGCAGCGCTCGAAAACGGCGCCGCTGCATTGGCTGCATCGTACGTCCCTCCCTACTCCTCATTCCATTCTATTCTCGTGATATTGATGTGAATAGGAGCGGCCAAGCAGCGCTCTTCATGACCATCACAGCCCTGGCTTCTAAAGGAAGTAACATAATCGCCGCCTCAAAGATCTCCGAATCTTCAGAACAACAGTTCAAGTACCGGTTATCGGCACTAGGAATCGAGACGCGCTTCGTAGAAAGCGGGGACGTGGAACTCATTCGAAAAGCTGTGGATCAGAATACGAAAGGGGTGTTCGTGGAGAGTATATCGAGTGATTTGGTCGTGAGCGATATCCAAGTCCTAGCTACTGTTGCTCATGATGCTGGTGTGCCTCTTATCGTGTACCGCGCCTTCTCCAAATGCCGAAACGACCTTGAAAACTGACGGAAAATAGAGACAACACAGCAGGCGCAGCAGGTTTCCTCATCCGCCCTATAGATCGCGGTGCTGATATCGTCATCGCTTCCACGAACCAATATATCTCAATCTCCGGCGCAGCACAAGCAGGTGTCATAATCGACAGTGGGAAATTCGATTGGCCGAAACATCAAGAGCGATTCCCGCAATTCTTTACCCCAGCACCTGGGTTCCATGGTTTGAAACTTCATGAGAAGTTTAAAAATACGGTATTTATTGTTTTTGCTAGGATAGCGGTACTTCGCGATATTGGACCTTGTCTGAATCCATTTGAAGCCTTTCAGTTACTTGCGGGATTGGAGACGCTCGTTGTGAGGGTTGAGAGGATGTCGGAGAATGCGGGGAAATTGGCGGGGTGGTTGGATGGCAAGAAATGGGTGGGTGGACTACGTTATCCAGGATTGGAAAACAGTCCTGGATCTGAAATTAGCAGGAAGTATTTGAAGCGAGGGTATGGCGGCCTACTCTATTTCACACTGAAAGATGGCGTTGAAGTTGATTTTATGAAATCCAAACTCGTCTCGTTGGAGAGAAGGTAATGTTTCCCCACCAAATGTGGACCTGCTCAAGACTAACACGAGCGTTCGCAGTCTCGGTGGAAGCAAGTATGTTTCTCTTGTATCATGAATCTTGAATCTATACTAATGTTTCCCGCCAGGACTGTCGTGGTGCAGCAGAATCCAGCAGACGATTCTGGAACATCGTTCCAAGTGTCTGTCGGACTCGAGAACATTGTACCTCTCCCCACGCCAAAGAAAGTGAGCAATTGCTAACATGACGCAGGATGATATTATCTCAGATTTTGAACGACTTCTTTCATGAAACAAAAGGTCCTGAGCTTGAGGCGTAGGTGTAGGCGTTTTGGAGGAGTTTGTAAGTGGAGAACAAAAATATAGATGAGAAAAACGGGCGCGAGATGGCTTTATCAAGGAAAGAAATTCTTTTAAACTAGGACGAGAAACAGAGTAAAATAGAGGAATGACTTTTAAAAATTGCCTCACATCTGTTGCTGATTAGGTGACTGTCCAGCCAAAGCTCCCTCCAGGGCACCACGTAAAAGGCCGCGCAGCGATACAATGCATTTTGTAGCACGCAGTAATGTTAGAACGAAATGCCATTTGTGTTTGAATCTACTTCTTATGACTTCTTTTTATTTTTGCGTATGCAAGAAACGTCTTTGCTCTTTTCGCGAGAGTAGAAAATACCGAATTTTGTGGTTTGTGTGGGGGATGAGAGGAGTTTGGACGAGGAAATCGGGCTCCTTGTTGACACTCTGCATCTGTCGAAGCGCCGAGGACGGCGCTATCAACACTTAGCGGCAGGAACCCTTCGTCCCTGAGATGTGCATGTTAGTGACTATAATTCAATTTCGAGTATTTGAGGTTGGAACATACATTCGAGGGTCTTGCTTTTGAATCCTTCCTCTCAACATCACGGCAGCCTCATAGAAACACACTCTCGGGAATTCGCACCACGAAGGCCTCAGGAGAGGGCTGAACTCCTTTCCAGAACACAGATTCTCAAAATACTTCATGTTCTCCTTAGTTCGATTACGGCCAATGACATAGCAAATTTTTTCCAAATCCCAGGGGTGTTTCTTGATGAATTCAGGGCCTCTTTTTTTCCAGTGATTGATAATATGCTTGGTTCTAGTATTCCAATCGGCACCAATCATCCCGCAATAACCGCAGGCCCAACGCCCAAAATCGTGGCTTATATCAACCGTCATGCTCCAATGGTCAAGGCGGGCATTTAAGATTTCATCGTGTCCTTCCGGCATCCTGTGTTTATTGATCAAGTGCCGTAGAAAATCGTATCTGGTGCTGAAGGCAGGTGGGTGAACTTTCCAACTGTCGCGATGATAAATATGGTGTGCATTCCTGTAGTGAGATTGACTTGGATGAGCGAAACAGAACAAGCACTTTTCCCCAATCTCAAAGCCATATAGCATGCAAAACCAAGTTTGCTGTGGATCGCAATGAAATTCCCATTCATGGGTCTTCCATTCATCTATTGAATCTAACAAGAGATCGCAAAATGTGCAAGGGAAAGTTTGAGGATGGGGATGTGTCTCTTCGTGCATATTTCTGGCTTCTTGTGAATTAAACCCCTTTTCACAAAAGGAACAGCAGTGAATGACAGCTGGCCTTGCCCCATGACCCGCAATGGCTTTGGCCGTGGCACGCTCACGGCGTCCTTTTTTGACTCTGGTTCTTGCGCTTGAGAATGAATAGGCCGTGCTTGCCGTTGAGGCACTCGATACAGCTGAGTATACTGAGCCAGGCCCCGAAGAACGTAGCTGACGGTCGGATTGTGTTGTATAGTGAGGGAGAGAAGCTTGTGCGATCCCACAAAGATTCAGAATGTAGGACACAGAACCGGTAGATGGCGAGGAAACCGAGCTGGATGCGTCATTTTCGTCTGGTCCTTGGTTGTCTGGTTGCACAAAAACGTTCTCGGCCACCAATTTGACTGACTCCAAGACAGCTGCATCTTCCGGCGCACTCAAATATTCTTCGATGGAGCTGTATGAGGGTTTTTTACTTAGAGAATTGAGTGTCTCCAAGTCGCATTGCATCGGAACGGCATCGGTAGAGAGGGACTTGGTTTTGCTGGGGTCTTCTGTCTTGACTGGTCGGGTACGACTTCGATGATTATTGATGAGGGTCTGCAATTGTTTCTTGGTGAGACAATTATCTCTGGCGTACTCGGCCTTTTGCTGCTTGGTCGGCTTGGGAGTTTCTGCGATCCATCTAAGGAAATTATCCTTTTCGTCTTTGGTGTAGTCTCGTCTTCTAATTGTCTTGTCTGGTCCACCTTGATTGGCCTTTTCTGGCACAGCTTTATTCGCCGAAGCGAGCGTATCTGCCGTGCCATCATTTTGGCAAGGGATTTCCGGCTCCAAGTTCTCATTGCTCCAGGTTTGAGCCGTGGGGACATGATCAATCAGAGGCGCAGCAACTTGATGCGCGTCACAGACCATCGGTTCAGTCTGCTCGCATACATTAGTCATTGTGGTATTATGGAATTCGGAAATTTGGGGTCCACCTCATCTACGCGCTGCCCCTCTTGGTGAGGCTGCGCGTGTGAACCCGAAGCGGTGCCATTGGCAGTAGATGGCACGTCGAGCCAACCATTGTCAGACAATTGCAAATCGTCGAAGAACGCAGGATTTGGCAACGTTGACAAGGGATCCAGTGACTCTGGAGGCTGGCCTAGTAGAACATTGTGTGATTTCTGGACGTGGGCGATTTGTAGCTCAGCGCAGGTGCAGAAGCTGTAATCAAGTCCGTCGAAGGTCGGCCCAAACAGGCAATTCGAGCACAGTTTATGGCAGTCAAAGCAATCCCACGACATTACTTCCGTCGCGACGGAGAATGTCTATCGAGAAAGATGTAGACATAGTTCAAGGACGTGAGAGATAGAGAGGTTGGCGTTCTCAAGCCACCTCAGCCTCGTGGTTGTAGCCTGAAAGTTGGAGAGAACTAATCAGGCAGCAACTCAGGCGACTCATCAGGCATGAACTTCCCACCATCAGAGAAAAAAGCGGCAATGTGGCAGGCCAATAGAAAGTTCGCAGTTCCCAAAAGTCAGTGCCGCTTTTGAGCGCTCTTGCTTTTCTCCCCACTCACTGGCCTGAATAGAAGTAATGATCATGATCATTGCAATGTGATACATTGATCATAATTAGCAAAGATACTGAGCACATTTGAATCCAGAACGAGAATGAACGGAATGGCTGATATAAAGGGTAGCTGGACATTGGTGAAGTCCTGGATTTGGTCAACATTGGGTTCACAGCTTAATACGAGGCAACGTCTCAAGTATCCTCCATTATACTGGGAATCATACCTTTGACACTAGAGAAAATCTATCCAACTTGGTTGACCCAATGCCTCGGTATCCGGTATCTCCACCTAACCCATCACCTCCAAAACCCCAGCCTGATGACCCTTGTAAGTTGACTTGGTTACATACCAAAAGAATCCATCTTCACTGTTATTACTCGGGCTAACTTTTACAGTTTACGGGCAGAGAAATCCACGACACTACAGTACAGCGGATGGTATCGTGGTCGGGCCTGGGTCCGTCTAACGGGTTGCGGAAGATAAGAGGAATGGAAATACGGGGTCGAGAGGCCGAAGCGGAGCAGAAATAAGGGCAGGGGTCTGGAAAGAGGTTGGAGGGGGGTGGATATTCATTTAAACAAAAGTATTTGAGGGTCATAGCATTGCGCGGAGTTGCGCTAGGGCGGAGATTCGGTCGCAGTCGCAGTCCTTTCCACACAGAGAAGTCAAGAATCAGGCATGCAGAATGTCCACTTAGATCGCTCGTCAAACAATATGTGTTCAACAAGAAATGCAACCAACAAGAAGGGAAAAGCAAGAGCATGTATCACATAAGCCAAAAGTGCCCCCTTTCACCATTATAATGTATACACCACGTGACAAAAGTTGATAGTTGAAGAACCAGGGGAGCCTTTGCTCGTCAAAGTTAAGCTGTACAAAATATCTCCGGAAGAAACCGGAAGGTGATTTCTCCGCTACTTGCATCTAGTCCCCCGGAATAGAAAAGGTAAGAGACGGGAAGAGTGGGTTGCAAAGCAGGTACGACAGTAAGCAACCCTCGAGCTTCTCGGCAAGAGCATCAGAGGATTGAAGAATGTGACTTGGTGAAATTTCCGCTTAGGCTAGTCGAAACACAAGAAGCATCGCAGAGATTCAACCTAGAAAGGCAACAGCGTGGTTGAGAAGTCATTCTTCCCACGCGTTCACGAGGACTCCAAAGCGCCTTGGCTTCCAAAACAAGCTCATCCACCTCCTTCCTCTGTACTAGTACCCGTTGTCTGTACACTTGTAAGACCTTGGCGAGCTTGATATCGGATTTTGTAAGACGACAGCTGCATAACGGCGGCGAATCCTGCCGAATACCGAATAACTCTAATCTCGTCCAAGACTTCATGGCGAGAAAGGGAGCATACGAACACTTACACAGCAGAAAGATACTGTCATCTGATCGAACATATGATTATAAATAAACAAATAAAAGCCAGCCTCTTTTCATAGCATCATACTCGTATGATGTTGATTATATGAGATGAGGTTCCCGTCAAATGCCTAGTATCGGGAAGGCGGGAAGCTAAAGACAAGCCCCCTAGCAAAAAAAACATGGTCATTTTACGCGTTGCCCCAATTGAGCAAGAGACCGCCTGAACCTCGCCAAATTTCAAACTCACCTCACAGGCATTCTCGCTGCACAAACCACCTCCCCTCCATCTGCAGGCGCAGACCCTGGAAATCCCTCTTCCAGTGCAACATCCCACGCATAATAACGGCCTCATCCCCACCTGGCCGCCCTCCTTCTGTCGCGCCAGCACATTCGAACAGCTAGGTCCATCCTTCACCATTTCGAAGGCTTGGTATCGGAAGCGCAGCGCAGGAATATCGCGGACCAGTCGACCACTGATACTGCAGCAGTGGTGATTGGAGATCTGCACGCACGCGGTGGCGATGAACTCAATTTCCCCAATTGCAGGTAGGCCATCTCACAATGGCTATCTCGCGACTCGACCAGCGATTCTGGGCCTGGCGAAGCTGCTGTTCCTCGGCCTCTGCCAGGTCTCGTATGTGTCTGCCGCGCCATTGACGACTTTCTTGGGCATCGCGAAGACAGAGGAGGATCTGCCGAAAGATTCAGAGGATCCGAGCTTGTGGTTGTATTTGGGCGTCGCTGCGATATTGGTCTTGTTGGGAGGTGCTTTTGCTGGTTTGACGATCGCGTTAGTTCAATTGTCGAATTTGATTTCAATTATGCTAATTGGGTGTCAAACAGCTTTATGGGACAAGATGGAGTATATCTACAGGTCATTGCAACATCTGGCGAGGGAAAGGAACAAAAGCACGCGCACAAGGTTCTCACGTTGTTGAAGAGAGGAAAACATTGGGTTCTAGTTACGCTGCTCCTCGCAAACGTCATTGTCAACGAATCTTTACCTATCGTGCTCGATCGATCATTAGGAGGAGGATGGCCTGCTGTGGTTGGCAGTACTGCGTTGATTGGTATGGATCTTGCGATAATCTGGGATGGAAAACTACTGACTGTGAATAGTCATTTTCGGAGAAGTCATTCCTCAAGCTGTCTGTGTTCGATATGGATTGGCAATAGGAGCGTTTATGCAACCCTTCGTTGTCACCCTCATGTGGCTCCTCGCACCGATCGCTTGGCCTACCGCGAAACTACTCGACCGAGTTCTGGGTGAAGATCATGGAACAACATACAAAAAATCGGGATTGAAGACTTTAGTGACACTACATAAGACATTGGGATCCAGCCCCACAGACCGATTGAACCAAGACGAAGTTACAATTATCAGTGCCGTTCTCGATCTCAAGGACAAGGCGGTGGGAGATATTATGACACCAATGGAAGATGTTTTCACCATGTCTGGGGACACAATTTTGGACGAGCAGACTATGAATATCATTCTTAGTGCTGGTTATTCTCGCATCCCCATTTATGAACCAGGCAACGAGAAGAACTTTGTCGGCATGCTTCTTGTCAAGATCTTGATCACCTACGACCCAGAAGACTGCAAGAAAGTCAGCGATTTTGCTTTAGCGACCTTGCCTGAAACTCGGCCCGAAACGAGCTGTCTTGATATTGTCAACTTTTTTCAAGAGGGAAAATCACATATGGTTTTAGTATCAGAATTTCCTGGCGAAAACTATGGCGCGATTGGAGTTGTGACATTGGAGGACGTCATTGAGGAGTTGATCGGCGAGTAAGTGGCGTTTCCTCCCAGATCATGATCAATCACTGACTTCGGACAGGGAAATTATCGATGAATCGGACGTCTATGTTGATGTTCACAAAGCCATTCGACGTATGACGCCAGCTCCCAAGGCACGTGTGCAGAAAGGCCAAGTTGTTAGAAATCCGGACGCTGCCGCTGTGCACGCCCCCGAAGCCCACCTCATTGATCTCAGTGAGGGACGCGGTATCGAAACTATCAAAATTGTATCCAATGGAGACAGCCGAAGCAACAGCCCAGCTCATTTAGGAACCAGTCCCAAGACCACTTTTCTTAGGAGGAGCTCTAGTGGTGCTGATGGGAACCATATTCCTGTTCGAGGAAATGTCAATGATATGCGAGAGCATCTTAAGCACCTTGGACCTTCAAATCTTGCCAGCCGCCCGAAAACAACTCGATACAATACCGTCAAGATCAAAACTGCCAGTCAACCAGGAAGATCTGACTCTAGAACTGATTCAACTGTCCAGCGCGACTCCATCGTCGAGGAGCCTTACCGTGACGATCCCGCCCCATTTGGCGGAGAAGGTGAAGGGCTCCTCCGATCTGCTGGAAAGGATGCCAAGGATGGCGTCCAAGCATTACAACAGGGCTATGGATCATTCGACCCCAATGCTCCATCGAGCCCTAGTAAGTTAGCCCAGTCAGAACAGGGGTATCATGATGGTACCTCAGACGCCAAGAATTCGCCTCCAAACGGCAATTCTACATCCCCTAAGGGAATGTCGTTTGCTAGAAACGATACTGCTCACAGCGAGAGCAGTGACACCATAGCATCACTCCAGTCTGGCGAAAGGACTACGAGACGGAAGAAGGCAACCACAAGAAGTGGCAGCATCACTGAAAACATTATCGAGGCAGGCGGAGTACGAAAAGTGATATTGGAGACGACAAGTAGCTCGAGTGATAAGGAAGATGGACCGAGCACGAAGAACACGAGCAAAGAGAACCTGTTAAGGCCGCCGCCGGGCTTCAATGGCCAGATGGATGGGGCAGACGACCACGAGACACCATCAGGCGAAGCAAAAGGAGATGAAGTGAAGAAGAAGAGACGACGAACACGACACAAAAAGAAGGGCGGCAAGAGCAGCGAAGAGGGTTCAACGGTATCAGGCCAATAGATTTCAGGGGATGAATGTGTATATGGGAGTGTATTTCTAAGGGCACGAAAAGTTAGCGACTTGCTGTTTCTACCACAACTCTGTAATGTATACAGGCAGCGAGCTATATACGAAGCCTGGCTTTTCAAGGAGCTTCATACCGTATTGATTGCTTAAAGATCAATATCAATACAATAATACAAATAAAATCATTTACCATCCCGCTACACGTGACCGACCCACACCGCTGGTCCCCTCTATTCTCGCAGGCAGACGTAGAAAACTTCTTATAAATCAGTTCTCTTAATGACCAAAACTCTATATTCCTCAAAACTTCATACCCAGACATTACACCTGCCTTTCCACACCGTTTTGACTATTATACGAAAGGCAACTTTAACCGACCAACGACGACATCGAAAACAAAATTTCCCCAAACTCGCGACTACCCCTCAACACCACAACCATGCTCTGCGCCGAATGCAGCCACCCCCTCCCCGCGCACCGCACCTCCAACACAATCTGCAGCAAATGCAAGACACCGCTCGCGACCTGGTGGGACGAGGACACGCAGACGAAACGCACAAACAGAGAAACCCTCTTACCTTCCAACATGTCTCTAGATATCAACAGTCCTAATGGCTACGGGCCCAATGGCGTGAGGGGCGAGTTCAGAAGGAAGAATACGCAGAGTATTGAGGAGAAGTGCTTTAATGCTTCGTTGGTACTGTTGGAGGGACATTTTAGCGGCATGAAGATTGGACCGAAGACGGGGCCTATGCTTAAGAAGATGGTGTCGGGGACGTTGGATAAGAGTTTGAATAAGGCGGAGGTTAGGTATGGTTGCTGTCTCCCTTTTGCCCCATTTTAATCCCTTGGAATTGAGGGAATGGATGCTGATTGAAGGAAAAGAGAAAAACTTGCAAAGAATATAGATGTTTGGCAACGCCTCTGCTCAATCTTCGCCCTCGCCGTCCCGCGCTTAAACAAACTCTCCCTCTACACCTCCGAACCCGACTCTGGCTCCCTGATCCTCACCAACTACGCGATCCTGAAGGAGGATTTACAGTATCTCAATAGTTTACTGGTTATAAGCAGGAATATGCTGGCGATCAAGGAGACGGCGCAGGAGCTCTGCGCGAGGGTAGGCTTTGATAGGGAGGTGAGGAGTATGATTATGCTTTGTGTCAGTGTTACCAGTAAGGGATATGATGGGGAGAGTGTGGGTGGGGACGATAGGACGAAGTTGTTGGAGATTACTGAGCTTTGTTCGTTCCTCTACCCCACCATTTGATCCGTTGAGATTGAAGTACTAATGCTAGACAGATAAGAAACTACTAGTAACATGCCTACAACATACGCATAACTGGACAATGGGCAACGATCGATTTAAAATGAATTTCTGGTTCGAGATGCTGTTTGATAATGATGCGAAGGAGGAAGTCGATGGGTTGGGCCAGGATGGACTGAATGTTAAAGCTGTTCAAGATGAGGTCAGGAATTGGATACGGAGGCATAATAAGAAGGATCCAGAGGCCGTGACTTTGATTGCGAATTACGAGGCCGATGTCCCAACGGGAGACACGCCTGGGGAGTTGCCCGAGGAAGAGGAAAATCCGAGGGAGACGGAGGAGTCCACAACGCCCGTATGGAGGGAAGATTTGACCGACAAGTATGAGCAAGATCGATTATATGCTAGGGTCTCGCATGAGATTGATGCTTGGTGGAAAAGAGTTAGGGATCAGAATTATGATGGGTGGGTTGTACCTATGGAGACTGTGGAGGGTGCAAAAGAACGCGCGGATCAGTGCAAGGAGAACGCTATGCACAGATACATTCCTAACCGCGATCACGACCGGTATCACGAGGGCGATGAGCACTATGATGAGCATCGGCCAGAGAGTGCTGTTGGGGAGGATGAAGGCGACGAACGGCCACATGACCACGGGGACGTAGAGGAAGACGAGGAAGAAGAGGAGGAGGACGATGACTCGTACGTTGAAGGACCTTTGCGGGGGCTTCTGACAGAGATTCCGAATATCCTGGATACGAAGCAGATCGAGGCCTTGCACATGACTGTCAAAGCCTGCATTGTGGACTCTATGGGCTCTGGGCTAACTCCAGCTGGAGAAAATCTCCAAAAGACAAGATGCAAGATGTTCCTTGCTCTCGATTGCGGCAAGAATCTACTCCGAGAAATGCTGGTATTCATTGCCGTCTGGGAACAGAATGATCAGCAGTTCATCTTCCAGATAACGGCCCAGATTATCGAGTCCTTCCACCACAACGCTCTTCTCCCTTACGCATGGGACTCCCTCCGAATTCTCAAAGACATCGTCTCACCAGCACAGACCGTGCTACTCCGCCTGATCAACTACATGTTCCGCGCCCGCAAAGATAGCCCTATCTACGAAGACCTCAAGGACTACAACCGCGACGCAAAACTCATACACTTCCTCTATAAATACTTCCGCTGCCGCGTAGTACCAGACTGCGTGGCACTTATCCACGCTCAAGCTCAAATCCGCGCTAATAAACAACACGCTTCCGACTTCCCCGTCGATCTCTGGGACATGGAGCGCGCCAAAGACGGACTGTCCCAATATCTAGACTTCATATCCGTCATCGCCGAGATCCAAGAGATGCGTCATCTACTTATCGAATGGGACTGCGTCTATGAACTCGTCACACTGCTCAAACACCTCGAAGCAGGAGTCGCGCGCAAGACGCTCGATGAACGACGCCCTCCCGGCGAAGGTCAACCCCCAAATAACCCCCAGCTGCATGACGTACCCCACAAATTCGCCTGGTCCGGCGTCAAAATCCAAATCCTCATCATCCTCACCTCCCTCCTAGCCCCCACTAGCGCCCGCCGCAACGGTCCCGGCAACCCAATCGTACAAAAACAACTCCTAGACCACACCGGCATCATGCCCCTCCTCAACTGCTGCGTCTACGACGGACATAACGAGTACCTAAAAGAACGCGCCACGCTCGCCATCAAATTCGTCATGGAAGGCTGCGAAGAAGCGCAGAAATTCGTTAGGGAATTGGTCCCGCTTAAACAGGCACAAGCTAGAGCGCAGCAGGCGAAAAAGGATGCGAGTGCGGGCGTGACGCAGAAAGCGCAGGACTTTCAGATGAATATTGAGAAGGCGAGACAGACCTTTCCGTTGAGGGATCAGGGTCATGTGGAGGGGGTGGAGGAGGTGACGAGGGCGGTGGAGGAGATGGGCGTTGAGGATGGGAAGGAGAAGGAGAATGAGAGGGTGAATGGGGATGGGAAGGGAAAGGGGAAAGAGCCTATGAGATGATTTTGGGGTTTTATGTTTTTGGTTTAGCATTGGGATGGAGTAGGGGATATGCATTGTCATGGTGTTTTTGGGGGATAAAAAGTTAGAGATACCCTGGTTATAGATTAGGAGTAATGATAATTGCATTGTTAGTTTGTTCCCTTGGTAGTCTTGGGGTTTTCGTATTCAGTACTTGTTGAGTTATTTCACAACCAAGATTATATAATTTTCCAACACTGTTTCTTTTGTTTTGATTAGGTAGTCTCTGATAATCTATCCCCCTTCCTCCTTCCATCGGAGGAGATTTTCGTTCTCTCATATTTATCTCATCAACAAGTTCTGTATCCCTCGTCGCTCATGTCCAGCCTCCATTGATCCTGCTCTGTTCCCTCTTCTTCAGCCGGCTCGATCTTGGCCGTGGTCTCTAAAATATTTATAGGGAACTTTGCATTAATTCGTATCACTTACAGGTACAGAGCCTGCAGTCACAAATGATTTACTCAGTTGTTGCACTTGTTTCTAGATCATAATTTATACCATTGGGACCGGGCAAAGATCCACCCATTTTTAGCATTCTGGGAGAAGGGCCCTCGACGTACAATTGCAACAACTTCCATGGAATCTGAAAAATTTAATTTGGCTCACCACATTGAACGACCAGAACTTATCCCAGCGCTCCTTCCAAGATCGGTGGAGTTATCCATCCAGATCTGATCACGTGGTGACGGAGGAGGAAGCCGTCACAAGTCAGTGCCTACCTTTCAAAGCGTTTCTTTCCAGTACGAACTTATTGGAAACATCGTCTTGGAATCAAATGTTCTCATTTGGTGCTGTTCACTAGGCGAAACATTTAAACGCCTGGCTTTGCCGCTGGGGTGCAGATTCTCAAACGTCCTGAATGACAAAGCTCGAAAACAACACTCCAACAGCGCAAAGCACCTCGAATTTTCGAGATTTCGACCGAAAACAGCCATGCGCCTTCAGTTTTACCGTGCTCTTTGTTTTGGACTCTCCTATGGCGATGGCTAGCGATCTTCAAGGCGAGCAACGTCGTCGCGATGATTCTGAGGCTGATGAAGCACGATCAGCGCACGAGGCTGTGATCCACCAAAATCACAGCGAATCCTCGAATGCAGTGGATCCCAGGAGCTTACAGATATTGAAGAGGTTTGCATCACACAAGGGTACAAATTAAGCTTTTTGACCCTTGACCATACCTACTGACAGTATCTAGATCTACCCAGACGCGTGGAATTTCTCGTCCCGGAATATGTGCGATATCACTATACGCCTATTCCAGATGAGAACACCATCAGACTTCTGAGCTTGGAGCCTGCGGTAAATGGGCCATTGGCGTGCCGCATGTCTTTCGTGAGGCTCGGCGATAAACCAACCTACCAGGCCTTGTCGTATGTGTGGGGGGATCCCACGAAGAGAAGATGGATTCAATGTGATGGAAGATGGCTGTTAATTCCAACCAGCTTGGCCGTTGCCCTACGCCGATTGCGAAATAAAGAGACAGCGAGAGTTCTATGGGCAGACGCCATTTGTATCAATCAACAAGATATTCCCGAACGGAACAAGCAGGTCGCTCTGATGGCGAAGATCTACAGGATTGCAGAGAAGGTTATCGCGTGGCTTGGAGACGATTACGGCAACGCAAAGACCTTGTTCGATTTTGTCTGCAAACTACAACAATTGTGGCCCCATGATATCCACAAACTGGTCCCACAGCTCGAAAGCGATCATCCGATTTTCCAACACCGTGCTGGGTGGAAAGCACTTGGCAAACTTTTTGAACACGTCTATTTCAAGCGGGGTTGGATTCAGCAAGAAATTGGACTAGCAAAAGAAGCCATAATCTGCTGGGGAAATTCTGAAGTCCCGTGGAATTTGATTTGTAGAATGAACTACAATTTTCTAACAGCACATTTCGACATCATCGATGAACGTTTCGATGTCAATTCCACTGCTGCGAAAAATACAGATTTATTGTACTCAACCCAAGAGCGGTATCAGAGAGTCACCAACAGCGAATGCAAAACTTCGGGTGAAACGCCCATGAAGAAAAACTTCTGGTCTATCCTTCGCATTTCTAGGAATCTTCGATTTTCAGATCACCACGACGTGGTGTATGCGTTCTTAGGCCATCCCGCAGCCGAAGCGCTCTCCGGGCCCGACAAAGCTCCCCTTGTTCCAATCGACTACTCCAAGGACGTATACCAGCTGTATACGGAGCTTGCAGTAAAAGGTCTTATGGAGTTTCAAAATCCGCTCGTCCTGTCGCTCGTCAACCACTCTGGGGAGTCCCCGAATCCTAAACTTCCCTCCTGGGCCCACGACCTTTCTCCCGGAAATAATGACTACGTTGGTTATAATGTTGAAAGATTCAGCGCCGGCACAGATACTCCCATGACCCTCTCCATCAACGAATGCAATACTCGTCTCACCGTAAGAGGCTTCTCATTCGATACCGTTGCTGAATGCCAACCCAAATTCCGCCGGCTCAACAATAATCTCGGCGTAAGTTTTTTAAACAAGCACATATACGAGAAATCCGTATTCGAAACAATTAAATTCATTAGCGCCGCACCCAAAAACGCTGTATATAAAGATATGAGTCCCGAGTGTATCGCAAGCATCATCCTAGTCTGCGGCAACCTCGACACTCCCCAAAAATACCTCGCATGGTATCACGCTTTTCGCGCACAATTGGGTCTCAAATCCGACACAACCAAAGTCGACAGCAACGCCGAAGGCAAATTCAGTTCACACTTGTGGATCGGTAATGGTCGCCGCGTCTTCCGTACCCAGACGGGTTATTTTGGTCTTGGTCCCCTGGTCATGCAACCTGGGGATTTGGTTTGTGTTCTTTTTGGATTTTATACTCCTTTTGTTCTTAGGAAGGTTGATGGGCATTATTTGTTTATGGGCGATTGTTATGTGCCGGGCTTGATGAAGGGTGAGGGTTTGAGGAAGTGGAAGGAGGGTGGTGTGGAGGAGGTGGATATTGAAATATATTGAGATGTGGATTGGCGTTTCTAAACAAGGAGCGTTCTATTGAGAGGCTCTCTAAAATTCAAATCCAGTTTTGTGCAGAATCAATCATACAGCAAAAATACCAGCTGGATCATTTCTCCCAAGACGGCATGACGAGGTTTAATTGGGTTAAATTCGAAGTGCCACCAGAACTATCCTAGCGTGATCCAAGAAGTACGAAGGTTCTCGCAAAAAGTCCCGCCGGATTAGTGGACGAGTCCACTTTACGAGCCCGGTCGCGTAAGTCTGTGGAATTCAGGGCATTTTGCACCAAAACCAACCTAAAACCAAAAATAAAAATAATTGAATCTCGGGATTTTTAGTGATAAAAACGAATACTATCTATTAATCTTTGGATTTAGTCCTCAATTAAGGATTATTTATTGTGGTTGTGCAATAATCATCAATTATTCTAATAATTTTTTATTTCCTAAAGCCTGAAGCGAGGCAGAAAAACCCCTGAACTCCACAGACTTACGCGACCGGGCTCGTTAGCAGGTAAAGAGCCTATAAGAGCCTGTAAGACCACCCCACTGTAATTTCAGTGTATAAATAGGAGGGTGGAGGTCTCCACTTCCTTATTTAGTCCCTATTGCTACGCTGACAGCACTACCATTCAGGTGGCTTGAGGCACAGCAACCCCTATAAATATAGTGGGTCTACAGGGGAATTGACCATTAAGGGGCCTACAGGCTCCTACAGGCTCTCTCTTCACTAAAATTATGCTCTTTCACTAAGCCGGCGGAACTTTATGCGGGAACCTTCGTATGGTTTGGCCAACGCGTGCTACGTGGTGGGTATAAGCACGGCGGACAGTCCTTTCACGGGTGATTTGCATCAAGGTATTTCCGTTTCTGGAGGTCCGTTTTATTTTGACTCCATTCCCAGCAGCAATCATACTGACCCGCCCCAGATACCAGAAGCTGACCCGGCAAAAGCCAACACCAATAAATGGCCTTGGCCCAACGCAAATCGAGAGGATACCAAAATCCGCCTGATATCCATCATAAATCCCCAATCAGATATTTCTATCCGGCATCAGTAAACCCCCCCCCCCCCCCCTCAACTCACTCATGGACCACATACCTAAACACACCAACACGTAGCAAGATTAGCCGGACAGTTTTTGATCCTCAATTCCCTCCTCGTACATCTCGTCCCCGCCGCATAACAAACCCCAGTAACCATCCCATCAGTTTGCTCCGGCACTTTGGAGCCGCATTGCAGACGGTGGGTTGGACGGAGATCTAGTTTGTTGTTTGGTGCTATGGGGTCGGAGGCGAGGCCGCGCAGCTATCGATGAGGCTTGCGGTCTCTTTCGGTGATTTGGGGTCGTGAGAAGCAGGGGGAGGAGTTTTGTGAGGGTGGTTTGGGAGCGGTACTGGCGAGGGCAGCGAGTAAGAGGGTGAAGATGGAGATGGAGAAATGCATGGTGAAGGTTCTTTTTTTTCCTCTGTAGGAAATGTATTTTTTTGTGTCTTGTACAAAGGGAGAAGGTTATGAGTTGGACGAGAATATTTCGAAAGTGCGGCCTTTAATTTGGTGTGCATCATATTTATAATTGTCCTATTCTGAAATATTCAATTCAGGAAACGGGGCGAGTCACGTAGGTGTTCAACCTTTAGACCAGACTTTCAGACCCAAGCCAATGATATCATAAAACAAGAGCAGGTTGCTCCGATATTAATATACTTCGATGTCAAATGTGACTCAAAGTATCAGCTACTACTGTCCTTGCAGGCAGTCTGCACGTCACTCAAATCTCCCGCACCTTCCCGCCAATCAGCACGACTTCGATATCTCACGCTACCCCAAAATGGGTTCTGGAGGTGGCTCAAGATCTGCGAGAATTCCCGGAATTTCTTATACAGTTCGCCTCTCGAACTCAAAGAAATGATCTTGAAGCGCCGGCTACCGACGCTACCCGTTTGTTGAGAGGATGGGGGTCGATGATTGGCATCCCTCATGATACGCTGCCGATGAACAAACAAGAAATCAAGAATCTTCTCTTTGGTCTCATTCAAGAGCTGGTTGGCACTCGCAAAATCGAAATTCAAAATTTCAACTCAGAACCACGTAATAAAATCACGCAGAAGATCACCACTTCTCAACGCCAAAACCACAAGGCTGAGACTCAGCCAAACCTCCTATTCGACCTGCAAACTGAATATTCACAAGGTACTTACTGCGCGTCTAGACACTTAATGATCTAAGAGCTGCTTATATACTTGTAGCCGTTGGGTTTGAGTGTTAGGATTTATGCACGTGTGTTGGTGGTGGAAAGGGGGTTTCTTTTTTTCGAGCGATGTGGTGGATGACTAAGGAGATCATGTGAGTTAGAGTAATGCGAGGAATGATAGTAAAGATCCGTATATGATGAGTTCAGTGATGAACTGGTAAGTATTGATGGGACATTAATTGTGGAAAGACGGAAAAGGTGTGGCGTTGTTGTGGTGATTTGAAGCCGTCAGGGGGGCGTGACTCGTGAGGCGGTCGTTTTTCCTCAGCCGCACGCGCAACGACGTTATCCCTCGGCTCTTGCTTCGGTATCTCTGTTACCTTCGAGATGGACCAGCAAGGCAGTGAAATGATGGAGCAATCAATGACTGGTCGCGTGGGCTCTCGTGCCAATACTGATAAACCTCTCTGCCTTCTTGTCCTAGATGGCGGTGGAGTCCGCGGTCTTTCGTCGCTTCAAATTCTCAAGCAGCTGATGGAGTTCATCAATCCAGAGCAACCCCCAAAGCCTTGCGATTATTTCGACATGATTGGTGGTACATCCACTGGAGGTCTTATTGCTATCATGCTCGGCAGGCTTCGAATGAGTGTGGATGAGTGCATGGCCGAGTACCAACAAATCTCGTCAAGTGTCTTCACCAAAGTTCGTCACAGTCTGAACTGGCGGGGCCAAATTCAAGGCAGATTTGACCATAAGGTACTTGCTAACAAGGTTCGGGAAGTTCTGGTGAAGTCGGGTTCAAAAGAGGATGAACTCCTGAAGGATCCACAGGCTGAGTCCTTGTGCAGAACGTATGTGTTGCTGAACGTGCTGGTAATAAACATCTAACTAGAAACTTAGATTCGTTTGCGCTACTAGCAAAGAGACGTCTAGCACCTCTGTGCTCTCGAGTTACTTCTCCAAGCGAAGAGGAACCGGCATGCTCAATCAGATTAAAATTTGGGAGGCAGCTCGAGCAACCTCTGCTGCCACATCATTCTTCGATCCAATCACTATTGGAACGGAGGGCTTCGTTGATGGTGCTACTGGAGCAAATAACCCAATCAACGAGCTATGGACTGAAGCTTACGATGTTTGGAGTACTGGACCAGGCTGGAAGCTAGAAGATAATATTCGCTGTATCGTCTCAATAGGCACCGGGATTCCCACTCTCAAGGCTTTTCAGGACAACCCAGCCGACGTTGCAAAGGCCTTGGTTAGCATCGCCTTAGATACTGAAAATGTCGCGGAAACCTTCCAGCGGCATCACTCCACCCTTTTCCAGGAAAACCGAGCTTTCCGATTTAATGTAGTTCGGGGGCTGGAGGATATTGGGCTTGAAGAAACCTCAAAACAGGGGCATATTCTTGCTGTAACCAGAAGATATCTTCAATCGGAAAATGTTTTTGGCCTCTTAGAGAAATGTTCTCAAGTCATTCAGGGTAACCAAAATTGTGTGTCCTAGGGTTTCTAAATATAGCTTCCCAGAATTTAACACCATCTTTGACCTTCCTTACCTCGTTCATGGGCTGATATTATGTTGCAGGGTTTAAGTGGTTATTTCAAAACACCGAGGAAGTCGCTCTTCAAGCCATAAACGCATACAACGATTGTCCTAATCCAGATCATGACGCTGATGAGTTGCTTCTTACTTATACAAGTACTTCGGCATTTGATGCGTGGTATGCAAGCGTTGGCTCAATACTCTGGTGCCAAAAGAAAATCGGATCTGATGATCTCTCGCCTGAGTCGCATCACACCATTGCATGCTGTGCCTGTCGGCAGGTCACGAGCAAATACGGTAAAGAGTCCACAGAGGTTCTGTATTACCGATGTGAAGCTCGGCGCAAAAATATGGCTGGTGAGTCCTTGTTTGATGAGCTGGGAAGTCCTGAAATCATCCTTAGGTCCTTCTTGTCTCAAGCAGCAAGACAGGGATTTGAGGTTACCAAAAAGCCACCTAGCAGGACTCACCATAATCTTCTCGCCTACATAAATGACATTCTTGAATCGGCCCTCATGACCAAGTCTTGCCGGATCTTATTAATCGTCGACTCAATCGAGCACATCTCTCGACAGAGGATTGCGGACTTCATAGGCTCTTTGGTCCGTCTTCTTGCGGGAAGACTTGGAAAAATGTGCTCAGTATTGCTTGGAGGCGAAGCCGTTCCCCATTTGATAGAAGTTCTCCAACGCATTCCGTCCATTAATTCAGAAACGGAGTCCAATGGTACCACCTCCTTTACATTCGACGCAAGTTGCTGGTTCTCCAATGCTAACAAAATTTATTAGACTGCTTGCAATCGCTCTACTATGATGGATACCATGCTCGCCGCGATGAGGTCGCAGTTGCAGTCGGCAATTCTAACCAATGGATCTGGAGGCATCCTGCTTATATCGCGTGGAACAATGATCCATCCGGTGCTCTGGCCGTGGTAGGTAAGCCTGGTAGTGGAAAATCTGTACTAGCAAAGACGATCCAGCGGCGGCTCTCAACGTTTGAAGCAATGACATCGATGGCACCTGATCATTCACTACCTAGCAATGCCAGCAGGACGGTGGCTAGTGATTGGTTCTACAGTCAACGGAAAGGGAAAACTTTCACAAGTCATGTTGCACTTCTCAGAGCTATCCTATATGAGTTTTTGAAACAAGATCGCAGTCTGTTCGCAAGATATCGATATGTGTACCGAAGGCATCCACCGAATACCACACGGAATTGGTCCGTCGATGAACTCAAAGATATTCTTCAGCAACTAGCTTCAAATGGTAGACCTATTATTATTGTCATTGATGCTATAGACGAGGCCGAAGATGACTCTCTACTTCGTTTTATAGAGGATATTCTCCAACGGCCCGAGGTACTCATTAAGTTTATTATCCTTAGTCGACCGTGCAGAGGATTGGACAGAAGGTTTTGGCGGTCGAGACAAATCTTATTGCACCAGGAGAATTCTAGAGATATTGAGGAAGTTGTTAACGCCGGATTGAAGAGCGTTAAAGAAGCAATGCACTACCTGGATTCGGACTACGAAGAGACGTTGCCGCTCGTACAACATGGTGTCCCCAAGAACCCGAGACGGCCACCAAAGCGTAAGCGAAACCGACCTTGCAACCCTGAACAAATAGCTGCCCAAGAAATAGCTGCACTTGAAGAATTACGTGCAGACCTAAATTCTCGAGCCAACGGAGTTGTTCTTTGGATTGTGCTCGTTATTGACACTCTTATGTCTACCATCCAAAGAGAAATCATGTTCACTTTTAAGGAACTCCAAGAAAGAGTCAAGTGCCTGCCACTAGACTTGAAGAGACTCTACAAAGAGTTCGTCCAGGACCTTGAAAAGACACTGGATCCATCTGGTCTTGCAAAAGCGCGCAAAACATTGATGTGGGTCAGCGCGGCGAGTGAGTTGAAGCCTTTCACTATTGAGGAGGTTTGGGACGCTCTTGCTATTCCTGATATCTTACCATCAAAGTTGGAGGATCTTTCATCCGATCCCATTACCCAAAACCGAATCCCAATTAGATCGTGGGATGAGTTTTCACGAGTCCTCCGTGGGACGTGTGGTCCATTTATCGATATAGTCCGTCCAACCGACGGGTCCTATGAGGAGATTGGATCTGAGTCTGTGGTTCAATTGATGCACCAAACTATTAAGGACTTCTTAGCAAGCCCTCAAGATGCAGGACCCCTTCACTTCCATCAGCATGAAGCAGTCACCATGGTTGAAAACTTGATAGTGCACTATGGCAAGGTTGCGCTTCCAGAGTTTCCTACGAGATACGCGCCATTTCCAAACCCCAACTGGAACCAAATTAACTGGAAAGCAAATGTCAGTGACATCGCGGCCTACTTGGACGATAAGAAGCTTTTGTCATTCTGTGCTCTTCTTTTATCCGCCCGGGTACAGTTGCTTGTTAAATTGAAATCAAACGTGATCACATTCGAAGATGGTTTCATCCTGAGAAAGCTGCAAAGTAATCCTAGCATAAATATTCGGGGCTGGGGACCAGTCGACGAGGTTGAACAAGCCCTAGGTTGTGAACGATACGAAATTGGTCGGGGCGCTTCCTCCGGGGTTATTGGCAGACTCTTTCATCTCGGGCACCGGCAAGGACTCGTGACTCTGATCAAAAACCTCCTTAGTCTGTCCTCCTTAATAGAGGGCTGGTCGGAGAGCTATCGAGACACTGTGCTGAACGCAACACTGTTCGCCGTCTTCGATCTTGAGCTCTATCAATATCGCAGCTCTCTTGTTGGCAAAGGAGAGCGTTGGAACCAGTCTGTTCTTGCTGTGGATCACCTGTATCAAACCGACAAGATATTCATTCCTGTCGCTGGCACGGATCGACACAACCCCTGGAATTCGGATCCAGATCTCAGAGATATCCATCGGTGTGTAAAGATGGTGATGAATCACAAAGGATTTCATTGGTCACGGGTCCACAAACGAAAGGCTTTTCGAGACGCTTGGCAGTGAGCTCGAGCCGGGGCTAGGCGAATGGACCCAGGAATCATTCCTCTGGAGATACGATCGAGATGGTACTACATCGGAAACAGAAGTTGAAGAGCCCTCTGACCCCGTAATCGCCACTAGATATGACAATGAATCGCCATGCCATAGCGCTTGAACGCATGGACGTAATGGATCTATTGCCTTGGAATAATTGAAAGGGTAAGGGCTAAATCAAGCAAGAGCCTAAGAACCGTCACTTCATTCTCATTTGATCTTCCTCAAGGCTGCTCGGTAGCTTCGGTACTTTCACCATTCCCTCGCTGCTTCCCCAATTTTAATCCCAACAAACTGCACGTTGGATTCTCAGACTACTTTTTGATTCCTCATTACAAACACACCAACAAAATCAAAATTTAAACCCCAAAACAAAAGATCACCACTCACTCTCTCAACACCACCCACAAAGCTGAGACTCAGCCACACCTGCAAATTTCTCCACCACAACTGAATCTTCACCTAACATACCAGGTGCTCTACCGCGCGACTAAGAGCATGATCTGAAGAAACTGTGTGGGCCTTATGTCGGAGAAAACAAAAGCGGGGAAACTTCAAATGAGAGAGAAAGAGAGAAGGGATGTGGAATGGACGATGAGGCTAAAAACGGGAGGCTCAGGCTGTATAAAACCGTCGAAATAGTCAGCACGCTGACACGCAATGGCGTAACCTCGTGACAGGACTTCAGCCTCACTGCAAGCCCGCAAATACCTCCAACCTCCAACCCACAGCGTAAAAATGCCATTCCTCACCCGCCTGAAGGAGAAATTTCTCGGGTCAAACCCGTATGCGCTCATACCCTCCCTCGTTGTCAACTAGCTCTGAAATGTGATAGCAAAAGCGACACGGCCCCGAAAGATACGGAGAAGGAAGTCAAGAAACGACCGAAGAAATCGGGGTTTCGAGATCGTGAGAGCCCGGAAACTTTTAATGCGAAGACGGGCTGGGGCGTTGTGGAAGATCATAGAGAGGAACGTAAGAATGTGAAGAAGAGGGGAAAGGGGGATGGATTGGCGTATGGGGGAGGGGGAGATTCTGGGTATGCGTATGTGGGTGGGGGAGATTCTGAGTATACGTATGTGGGTGGGGATTCGGGGGGTGATGGGGGTGGAGATGGAGGAGGGGATGGGGGAGGTGGTGGGGATTAGAATGCTTGATTCAGGGAAAGGAAGGGACGAGGAAGAAAAGATCGTGATGAAACGATGAGATTTTTTGCTTCAGTGGTATACAGCCTGTGCTAAATGCGAGAAAATGCCAGTTTACTTTTGGTTTTGCTCCAGTAAAGCTCTCCCGTAGTCTCCTCTATTGGGAAGTCTGTTTGTGGTATGGATATGACATCTTGCTGGAGAAGTATTGGTCAAGAAAACTGAGCAGTCCGTAAGTAACTGTGATGGGCCAGAGGGGAATACACCTTACTTCCGCAATGGAAATCCAGCTCCATGAACGCAACCGGGCTATGAATTCGATAGTAATATGGATCTTCATCACCAAATTCCCCAATCCAAGAGAAGTATGTCTCGTTGAGATGCTTCTTGAACAGCGCGAGCCGATGTTGAAGAACTGGCTCGGGATAGTACTCGTTGAAGGCGAGAAAGAGGTTGATGATGCCTTGTTGCTTGTCTGGTGGGAATCCCGAGACGGGACAGCCCTCTGCAAGGTTTTTAGCAATTGTATCCTGCCAATTGTACAAAATATTCACCATAAGGTACCACTCTGTTGTCTTGCCTCGCACCCCCGAGATGTCTCTCATCAAATGGATTCCAACGATCGGCCGGTAAACTCTTCCCATCCATCCCCTTACTCAATGTAGCCTTGTCTTGGAGCTCTTTCGGTAGTCCCTGCATTAACTTCAAGCTCTCCAATTCCTCTGTCCTGAAAAGTCGCAACCCAGCGTGTGGTCCTTCATCAATCCTGTCTGGTTCCGCACCCATGAATGTGGGTCCGATAATCATTCTGTTGTCCAGAAAGACGACCGAGAGGCAGAGATGATGCCCAAAGAATGTATATCCAAACGGCTTGGAGGTACTTGGTGTACCAAACATTCGGAAGTTATACGAGTGTTCGTTCAGGACTTTCTTTCCATTGACCAAATGGCCAAGAAAGTCGTTTGTGAGGCAGCATCCAAGGACCTTTTCGTAGCCTTGTAGAGAGAGAGAAGCTTTGAGTATAGAATGGATTGCGGTCTGGATTTCGGGCGAGCATTCGTCCAGACGGAGACCACCTAATATTATCAGTTTTCCATACCAAAGGACAGGGTCTATAAGTACCTGGATTCATGTACAATTCGGGGTTCGACCACAGCCTGATCCTGTCATCCGTCACTTCCCCACAATACACTGCTTCTTTCTCCTTTTCGCTCAAAAGTTCCCACAGCGCCTTGCATTTCTCGCTCACCTCCTTAGTAGGAGCCCCTTCATCGTCCGCATAGTTATACAGCCCCTCCCTCACTTTTCCATCCGAAGTAAAGCCCTTATATGGCGTCTCCAAATTCTTCGCGTCAAGACGATTAATTAGCCACGCCGGCGCTTCAATCTGCCTCCTCGATTCGCACCAACTGAGCGCAGTATGCTTTTCCATGCCCGCGATTCGAGGATGGTCTGGGGAAGGTATAATGTCACGGAAAGGGACTGCTGCATCGGAGCGAGGCTTGGCGGGGTCGTTGGATTGAAGGTATCCCGAGTTCTGAGGCGTAACCATCTTGTCAACTCATTCACAGAGATCCCTTGACGATTAGCTAGTTTGCGGCGCAGCGCAGGATGAGCAGTGTGCCATAACTGGAGTGTAAATAACAGCTCCTGGAGGGGTACACGATCTCTACAATTAACCCCACCATGCGTTCTCGCGCACAGACAACAGCCTAATTAGGCTAGCTCAGGGATTCTATATAAAGCCTACCTACCTCCTATATTCAGGCTCTTTAGACCTAGCAATCTACAGCAAATTTTGGCTGACACGATCCTCCAAAGCCCAAGCATACAACTGAGGCTCTCAACGCCATCAAAAGTATTTATGAAGATGTGAATCAATTTGTGCTGATGGGCATGCGTGCTGATGCCGGCAATGAGAAGCCTCGGGTCCAGATACGATCAAGATAAGGTTATGCATTTGAAGCCGTGGCTTGATTGGTCTACGGGTACGAAGGATCCATTTCAAACATGCCAGACTCCGCTCCAGGCTTTTGCATGGTGGTGCTATGCTTCTTCAGATATGGCATACTTGTGGACCACTAATTGCCACTCCCTCCAGAATGTCTGTCTATCTATTATACAGAAAGGCATACCCGCTCTAGATACAGAACGGGCTATTTTTTAACGCATACTTTGAATGTTGCACTCTTTTTGGCGCATTCAAAGTCTGTGTCTAATTTCAGCTTGCTCATGGCGAGGTATCTATCTTGAAAAACAGTTGTCGAGTTTGCTTTCATAATTATTGGCCATTAACTTACTATCTCCATATGCCACTTGTATTTCCATTTGCGTCGGTATTCTGTGTTGCTTTGTATTTACCTATTCATTATTTCTCCGGAAGTATACTAGTGTCATTGTCTTTTCCGGTTTCGTTTGGTATCTTTTCTTCGAGACAATTCGATTCAACAAAGGGCTGGACCATGCAAACTCGAGGCTAAGAGTCTCACTATCATTTCCGTGGTTTCATACAAGTATTATCCATTACATTTTTGCTTCAGCAAAATGGCTATATGCAAAACCGCCGAAGAGAGAGCCGCTCGACTTTTAGAGATTGCAGCAATCTCTAAAGCCAGGACTGGACTTGATGAGCTGAATGGAAAAGATGATTTAGAACTTCTTAGCACTCAACAAAGACCTGAAATCAATCCCTCATACGTTGCAACACCTCCAATTCCGCCTGCATTTGAAAAGAACGATGAACCCCACTTTGTTTGGGTTATGCAAGTGCTGGGACAAGGTGCTCAAGGCGCGGTATACTTGGCCGACATCGACATCAAAAAGATCACTCGAGAGCCTAGTGTCAAATCCGTGAAACAGCTCCATGCCATCAAGTTGATTCAAGACCATCAAGCCGTAGAAGATGATACTCACCCGGCCGAGGTCGAATCACTTCTTGCCATTCAGGCTAGACACCCTAATATCTCTCAATTGGAGGCTTTCGCCAGTCACTCTGGTCATCAACTAGTATATTATCCATACAGCACCGCCGGTGACCTCATGGTGGCCATTAATGGTTGCAAACTCCACAAGAACATTTTCCCCGAAGCTTTTATTTGGGATATATACAGACAACTCGTGGAAGCTGTCAACTTCCTGCAGAACCCACCTGCTGGGGTCACTGCTTGGGATCCCATTATTCACTGCGACATAAAGCCAGAAAATATATTTCTTACCTGGAGGAGTGGGGACTTGTCACATGTGGAGTATCCAGAATTACAGCTTGGCGATTTCGGCGTGGCTACCACTATTCCCAAGCCCGCGACAGAATTACTTGAAACAGGTACTTTTCGCGGCACGCCCGAGTACATGGCTCCAGAACAGAGTAAGGGAAATCTGTCATTGAAGACCGACATCTGGGGAATTGGAGCTGTGCTACACCAGATGGTACACTTCAAACCCCCAATTAAAGAACCTATGCAGAAAACCCGTCAACAATGGAAAGAAGCACACAGAGCACAAATAGCGGCGGCTAAAGCTGAGGCAGCAGGCATCCGTCCCATTCAGGAAAAATTTCGCTTGACAGAAATGAGCTTCAGTCACCGAGCAAATACCAAAGTGCCGAGAGAAATGCATGAGTTTCCCACTTACTATTCTCAAGCGCTGCAAGAAAACCTTGTAGAACTTCTGCGATTTTCTCCCAACGATCGAGTTACGGTGGAAGATTTGATGGAAAATGTACCTCCCTACGCAGCGAAAATGCAAATTGCGTTCAAGCAGTTGCCGAAGTGGTTCCAGGCATCGAACCGGAATGCTTTGGTAAATCAGCTCAAAGATAAGGGGTTTCAACGAGTTCCGACTCTTGTTCCCACAAAAAGTGGAGCTGGGAGCGAGAAGAAAAGAAAATCTCCTCACATGCATTCGAAGAACAAGAAGCAGAAATGATGAGCCAAGGAAGCGAACACACCTGCATATGTCTGTTATCAGCACGACACTTCCGGACGTGATAAATAGATAATGGTCTAAAGGCATTGGAGGGATCTCGCTACTGAAAACACGAACAAGGTTCTCTGCACATTTGGTTTTGTGCTGGATGGATGGGATGATAGTGCATTTAATGAAGTACCTAGCTACCATGGAGGGAGTTCAGGTCATAATTGTTATCAGGTACCTGGACACTGTGGCTTAGTGTGACGCATTGTACTTGTACCATTGAGAGGGCAAGTTCTTGGTTCTCCTTACAACGTTTCTAACATTTACAGCTTCATTTCCTATCAAGTAACTAGTTACTTGACTTACGCAAAATAAGTCTGTAATAGTCTCTTTCAATTACATATCACAGTCTGAAATATCTTCTTCAGAAAAAGGAAATAGTATGGCCGATTTGTGAGAAAGTTTTCAAATGATATCCCCTTAGGCAAAAATCTAAGGTCCAAAGGACCAAACCTCAAGTTTCTGAGGTGTTTTGTTCGATATCAATCGAGTTAGACGCAAATGCACCGACTCTTCGGCTCAGTATAATCTCTTACATGCCTTGTGATATTCAATAAGATGTGTTCGACTTGGATTGCAACTGTAAAATCGGGAGAACACCAGACATAAGAAAGTCATGCATATACACGTTCTGCGGGCGAGGTGGGGTTCCAACCAATCCTTGATGAGGAAAGCAGGACGCACCCCGAGAGATGCATTCGGTTTAGGGCACAGGCAAAGATAAAATTGAAAAACATTTGCATGGAGAAAGAGGGATTCGTGGCAGAATTGAAACACCATTTCAGTTCTTATGGTCTGATCTAGAATACACGGGTATGGACTTGGAGTTTGCATAGCCATAGTGTAGCTTCGGGAGCTGAAAAAAGATGGTGGTGAGAATGTGGGGTTGCCGATCACGTGTTTACCCCTCATCCCCTTGCCACGGGGGTATTTCTTTTTCCTCCGGCTTGCGGCGGTGGGGCCCATGTCAATTATCATTGCGTTGCCGTATGCAAGTACCCAGGAACGAGTCCACTTGAAAGTCCCGAGTTCGGATTTGATTTAGCCAGCCTCGTCTGATTTCAAAGCCTTCTCAATTTTGATCTCATTCTCCAACTTGCCATATCACTTCACTTCCATCATGTCAATCCCATCTTTCAGCCGTGAGTATACTGTATCTTCAGCTATAACTAGACCAGGATCTAATTCATTTCAAAACCAGGCCTGGTACGCTTTGTCCCAAAGTCCTCGACGGGCATCTTACTCGGCGAGCCAGTTGACAAGAATCTGGATGTTGGAGCTGCAACCCGAGCGGGAAAAGATGTTGAAGTGACCGTCTACAATGGCTCTTCAGTCTTGAACCCTGGGTCATCAACTGGCAAGACTGCAATTATCGGGAAGTTGCTATCGCCGCTGGCAGAATCAGAAGTGGGGACAATACGATGTATCGGACTGAACGTGAGTTCCAGTTCTCTTAGACGAAAGTTCGGTCTCCTAACAAATCAAAGTATGCCCAACATGCAGCAGAAGCCAAAATGAAGATCCCAGAAATTCCGACCGTCTTCATGAAACCCTCCACTTCACTAGCAGATCCATACCCAGCACCAACCATTATCCCCAAGTTCACTCTCAAAGACGACAGCTGCGATTTTGAGTCTGAACTCGTGATTGTAATTGGCAAGAAAGCGAAGGATGTTGCAGAAGCTGATGCTCTGGACTATGTGCTCGGATACACGGCTTCCAACGATGTCAGTAGTCGCGTGAGCCAGTTCGCTCAGACGCAGTGGAGCTACAGCAAGGGATTTGATGGTGCATGTCCCATTGGGCCGACCATCGTGTCAAAAGAGCTGGTTCCGGATCCTGCTAAGCTGAAGTTGAGAGGTTTGAAGAACGGGAAAGTGATGCAAGATTGTGGAATTGAGTTCGTGCCCCCCACAAAACCCGTTTCATCTTCGCTAACACATACCAGTGACCTGATCTTCTCCGTTCCCAAAATCGTATCCTTCCTTTCCCAAGGAACGACCTTGCAACCTGGCACCATCATCCTAACTGGCACACCAGCAGGCGTCGGATTCTCCTTTGACCCTAAAGAATACCTCCGCGACGGCGACGAGTTTGCCGTCGAGATATTACCCCACATCGGGACTCTGGTTACCAAATTCGAAGCTGAGAAATAATTGTAAATAGACTGCCAGTGGGCTCAATAAAATTCCTTCCGACCTCCATCTCTCATCGAAACTTCCCATTTTCCATATTTCATAAAGTCTCCTTAGTCGCTGCTCATTCTTTCGATCATTTGAGCCATTTGCCTATCGGACGATTCGTGTTTTCGCAGAACATCCCCGAATTTCGTTTGCGGAAAGCAACCGAGGTAGTGGCAGCTTGTTATCGTACTTCGATTCTTCTCACGGCAGCAAGGCGAAGCAACTTGGTGGTGGTGGTGATTTTTGTTTGCTCGGATTTACATCGTACATTTTCTCCGCCACTTGTCAGCCCTGTTTCGCGGTAGGCTACAACAGCGACAAGGGTATCTGTATTAATGGCGGGCCATATGCAGGCCGATAAGTCCGCAATATATGAAACATTTATCGTGCAGTCCTTGTCGGGCGTTATACTCCAGTCAGACATAATTTATAGGCTAGCTATACGCGACCTTCTGGCATCATAGGTCTTGAGTTTTCGCACTTGGGTTGAGCAGTGATATTAGGGATATTATCGAGACTTTTATATGTTCGCCAAAAAACTATTATTTGGATTTTAGTGATTAAAATATTTAAAATACCAAAATTGATAATTTGATACGTTTGATAACTCGGATTATCAAACGTAATATATTAATAATAAGATCACCAAATTTTTCTAAAAATATATATATTTTTTTTATTTTTTTATAATATTTTATAATATAAAAATAGATTGTGTGATCTATTAATAAAATCTTATTTACATTCTAATAATATAAATTTCTACATTAGGACCTTCACATTTTTCGGAAAAAATCGGTTTAACAGATTTGCAAAAATTTTATAATTAATTAAAAATTTGATT